>Ga0268261_10004978_pt1 | contig 10024 bp, 7 predicted proteins | sample TergutNc150P1_FD_190353 | JGI IMG/M metagenome (GOLD analysis project Ga0268261, IMG submission 190353) | Nasutitermes corniger P1 segment gut microbial community from laboratory colony in Florida, USA - Nc150 P1 (SPAdes) (version 2) | ecosystem: Host-associated > Arthropoda: Insects > Digestive... | reverse complement strand
CTCGTCCAGAGGAGTCCTACCGACTGTGTTGCGTCGTTGTGTGTGATCTAGAAACATCAAGAATGGGTGCTCCATATATATATGACATTAGTCGCCTAAGGGTTAACCATCAGCGAACCATTCACCAATCGATACAGTGAACATATCGTGATATCTGATATTTACGGGACCTGCAAAACTCTTCTTCCTCAAGCCCTAACTAACGAAACCTTCCAGTCCAAGGCCCATTCATTACCTTGAGCACAAGGCGCACAACGACTGGACTTAAAGAGAACGCGCCCTCAACTGGCGTAGCTGATCGTCTGCAAATTGCATAATTCAAGGAACTCTTGCTCTAAATCTACATCGATCGACTGGAAACCATCGAAGCGGCTAGCCTCGGGATTGATACAGCATGGGACAATCGTCAATCAGAGGGTGTCTGCGCACACACAAGACTGTGGCCACAGAAGTGAATGAACCGGCCTATACGAAGTGACGGTCGAACTTCTGTCACACGGTTCAAAGACGTTAACATTAATACGACGCCCCGTTTTAATACGACGCCCCGTTTATGTTTGCGCCATCGTCGGAACTCGGTTCTTGATCACACTGTGAGTGGTTTCAGGAAGCAGGCGGTAGAATTATCAGGTTTTCAGGATAAGCAACATCACATCAGCTACGAACCATATCATTAAAACTTGCTGGCTGCTTGTACGGTTGATAATTGTTTGGGAAGGTTCGGCAAGCTAACGAGGGCGGGCCGAGCGCACAGGATCTGACAGCGCACTGCCACAGCAGCCCACCGCTGGCCTGTCACTCAAACTGCCTGACTGCCTGCCCCCTACGTGCGTCTTCCTTTCTTGTTGCCTCTGGACATGAAAGCAATAACACGAATTTCGAAATTATGTTCAGGGCAAACCAGAGCATGCTTACTGTAAATGGCGCCCCTAAAACCAGGAGATTTCACAGACAAAACGCGAAACCTAAAATATTTTTGGTCCTCTAATGATGTTTTGTCACAAGTAAAGATTAACTGCCGTATCCAATTCGAACAGTCTCAAGGGACGATATTATGGCACGACAGTTATGTCGTTATATTTATAACTGTGATATGTCAAACATACACCCTGTAGACGAACGGGTTTTTTAACGTATTAGCCTATGTCGTGCAGCACTACAGCCATCTTGTCAGAAGACACTTCTTGAGGGATAAAGCAGAACTGTACCTGGGATTCCTGACAAGCAGAAGCTAAATCCTAAACACGTACCGAAGGTAGACATGTCCAAAACACATTCGTCTGGGATCTCTGAGTGCTGATGTTCATCTGACAAACATCAATGAAACAAGAACGCTCCAGCAGACAAGCAAAGTTCTTTCAGCCACGGAATAGGAGGGGAAGACGATTACCATCTGTTAGTGCAGAATCTACATGCACGGACTGCGGAAGACCAAGAGACACCCGTCATTACACACAGTACGCCCTTCACAAAAACCTGAGTCGTTACCAGTACAACCTATGCGCCCATCGCGGATAGGCGACCACAGAGGGTCTGCTCTGGCTAACGTTTCCTGTGCTGTCCAATGACCGCACGCTCAGCTGCAACCAGTTCGTCTCCTACAGCATCCTACAGTAGCGACTGTACAGCGTGAAGCCGACCTAACACCGAGGCCTTGAGTACATGGAACCTAACTCCACTCCTACACACCTTGACGGTGCAGTGCTGATACGCAACTTCAGCCCCTTCCTGCATACATTCCACCAACAGCTCAACAAGACACATTACCATTCTGGAGCAGCAGTAGTTTTAGTGGCGCACCACGAAATTACCGGTAACTGCCGAACACTTGGCCTCTCTCTCTCTTTATCTCCTTCGACTTCGACCACTCCGTAAGGGTTGGACCGACAACCGTCGGCACAGCTCTCAGCCTCCAAGGCCCACGTCATTTCCTGCACTTCGCAGACGTACATTTACTGACAAATGAGCAGTTCACATGGCTGGACAAACGGATACGTCTACTGTCTGTACCGTCGCTATAATTATAGAGTCGAACTGACTTCTGTATACGAAAAGATGGACACACCACGTGGATACACGTGACGAAAAACCCTGTCAGAAGAAGGCACGGATAGTCCGTACACGGAAAAAAGACAGAGAAAATTCTAGAAACGGCACAACGAGTTTGGTACGGGGCAGCTGACAAGACAACAACTATGATCTAAATTATGCGACATACGAAAACAATGGCAGTAACTGAATCTCTGGAGGTACCTAAAAACATCTTCTATGACTATAAAAATGTCGGCCACAAACCGTGGTAACAGCTGAGGGAAGGATTCATTGCGCGAAATGGTAGCTGGGTTCACAGAACACGTCCACTTGTCTGGTGTCCGGCAGGAGGTCGGGCAGCCCGGCGCCACCACACAACCCTCACCTACCCTCATAAGCCTGTCACATGCCTGATTTACTGCCTACAAGGTTACTTGTTCAAACCTTTGGCATCGATGTGACTCATCACGACGCGTTTAATGATCTGGTGTTGCAGTCACTGCTGCATTCCAGCACACTATTTGCGACCCTGCATTAATTCACAATGACGGTCCTTCTACTGATGGGGAAATTCATAATGTGCACACTGCGATGTACCAGACTGTCATGTACAGCTCACGTAGGTAAAAAGGTAACGGTAAAGGTCGCCCTGCAACAGGCCATGAAGGCCCACACGGAGGGTAGAGTAGCTTTACTCCTTCTTTAACCTCGGCGCTAGATGGGGTGGGTGGTCAACGCCAGGCCTCAGCCGCTTTACCCCCGGGAAAAACCCGGTACGCACTGTATAGGAGGTTGGGTGGTCTCCAGGGCCGGTCTTGACAGCTGCCGAAAACCTCGCCCCCACCGGGATTCGATCCCCGGAACGTCGAATCCGTAGCGAGCCGCCATACCGACTGCGCTATCCCGGCCCACAGATAAGGCAGGTACAAACAAAAAATTCGGCCTGTTGGTCTAAATACGTCTACCGAACGTGGTCTTGTAAAATGATTTTGAAACCAGGCAATGGAAACAATTAATTGACGCTGTACCTTATACACGCATTAACCACTTAAAAACGGAAGCCGATCTGAATAGCATACAGACACGTTGTTGGACTTTGCAGAAAACACACAGATAATACGTCTACATATTACGTCATTACAGTTATTCCGGAAACCAAGCGAACCCGCGGCACATAGCTGCTGCAGAGCCGATCAAGTGACTGCATCCAAACGGCGGTAAAAAATAAAATCAGCTGAATAACGAAAGAGGTCTCATTGCTAAAACGTGACTTCAGCAGTAGGCCTACAGCGTCACTGCATGGTGCAACACACAGCACACTGGACGGGGTTCAAACACAGAACTGTAAGGTCAGGCCTTCTGTATTAATTCCCACTGCACTAGACGCAACTGGGCATCATATACAAACCATACATGCCATCTCTATACATCCAGGCATTAACGGCGGTCTATATATAAATCACAGCAACCGTCCGTCGCACTACCGTTCTGGGAAGAAACCCTTGAAAAGGAACATTAATACTTCTCTCGTATGTCTGGCAACTCGGTCGATGAAAGAAAACAGAAACTAGCGCCGTTGTTAGGACTCCGGGAAACCCCGCTCCGGAAAAACGCCACGTTCGTTGATAGCGTCGCTGCTAGGATACGAGAAAAACGTAACACATTGTTCCTACAGGACCGCAGAGCAGGAAAAATGTCTGCACTATGCTGGGTGAGAAGCCAGTAATTTTAAGTAAGATGTCAAGAAGACAAAAACAGTGTAACCAGACAGGCAATGTACGAATGACGTAACAGTGAGGGGCGGTCGTGCAACAGTTGTTGTAGTGGAAAAGCAATTAGTATTACATATTGTGTGTGTTTGTAGCCTTAGGTATCAGCATGCAATGCACATGCGCCATATTGTTATCTGCGGCATGCCTGGCTCTAGAGTATTGTTCCACACTGTATCATAAACGGCACGAATACGGAAAAAAAAAAAAATACTGAGCACAAAATGTGTTTTGATTGCCCTACAAGTGTGGTGTGAAACATTTCTCATTGTAAGAGAAACTGAATGACACATGATCGGAAATGTATACTGGTCTTCATGTAAAGTACCCATTATTCTTGACACATTTTAAAGAAACTTGACTTTTTTCTACAGATTCGTTAAAAATACATACACATAAATTTTCATGAAAATCCGTCCAGTGGGAGCCGAGATGTCCATGCTGACAGACGGACGGACATGACAAAGCTAATAGTCGCTTTCGCAATTTTGTGAACGCGCCTGAAAACTGAAGAGGAAGGCTAGGTGTGAGTTTCTCACAGCGGTGCTGCTGGAAATTCGAGTCTTCTGGAGTGTGACGCCGTGTCGCTGAATGACATCCCAGACGACCTGCAGCTGTAGTATGGGAGGGTTACTGTGCACAGGCCTATGTCAACCTCCAATCCGTCAATGGATCAAGCTACAATGATATGACAATGTATTACCAGCAGCAGCAGCAAGAGTGGTGGTGATGGTGGTTGCTGTAGTGGTGGTGATGGTGGTTGCTGTAGTGGTGGTGGCGGCGGCGGTGGTAGTGGTATTTGTAGTGGTAGGAGAGGTGGTGGTGGTGGTGGTGGTTGCTGTAGTGGTGGTGGTGGCGGTGGTGGTAGTGGTATTTGTAGTGGTAGGAGAGGTGGTGGTGGTAATGGTAGTGGCGGTAGTGGTAGTTGTGGTGGTGATGGTAGTGGTAGTTGTAGTGGTAGTAGAGGTGGTGGTGGTGGTGGTAATGGTGGAGATGTAATGTTGGTGGTGGTGGTGGTGATGGAAGTGATGTGGTGGTGGTGATAATGGTTGCGGTGGTAGTGGTGATGGCGGTGACGGTGGTGATAATGGAGTGGTGGTGGTGGTACTTGCTTGCAGCATACACACAGACACACACAAAGGCTACGGCCAGCTTTACCGAGATATCGTATCCAAATACCATGAGTCAATATAGCAGTAATTCCTGCGACTCACTTCCACAGACTAACTTCTTCATCAACAGTTCTGGCCCAAATACGCCTCAAAAGCATATCGCCTTTATATCAACAGGGCGCACAATAACTGGGCCAACTGGCTTCAGCTACTCAAATCACCATTCACAGAAAGCAGAACGCAACATTCTCCGCTGACTCATGGGCGGCATGGCTGCCAGTCTCGCCACAGGCTCAAACAGCAATTTGCATGACGCAATGCTAATTAATCTCCCAGACCTATTCGCAATGGCGACCGGGTAACCAAGATGAACAATCGTTTGATGATTCATGAGTTGATATGCAGACTATTTAATGACACCATACCAAATAATGTTATACAGAGCACAATGTGAACTGGAAAGGGCAGAAGACACTGTTTTATTTTATTTCCAAGTACTGTCTCATAAATCGTTAAGAAGGGCCCAGAAGAACTACGCAGACGGGTCAGTCGGATGACACCTGTTATCTAAGTGAGACACATCACTGCTTGTCAGAAATGTCAAATGTGCAGTCGGTACTTGGAACGTCTAAACACCGAGCACACAGGCTTGCCCTTCTCCTAATTTGTCAGTAGGCACCACAAACACACCCATCGATCCCAGCACTGCTATAGTGCAATGCAAGGTTTTTGGCCATTAAATGAGTTGGTCTACTGGTGTGGAGAAGTGCCGAGGGGTGGGTTCTTACTTGTTTGCAACTTCAGTGTGAAAAGGTCATCTGTATTTACTGCGTTGGAGAGAAGACGCTAGACCAAACACGACCCTGTCGCTGCATTAGGGCCTCGCTCAACTCTACCGTTTCAAAGTTGCACTCACCAGAAACCATGCACTGCACTATAGCAGCACAATTATACGCAGCAAGGCTCTTGAAGGGCGAACAATGCAGCCTTCCACCCCTCACTGTGCTCTAGCCAAATAAATCCTGCCATGTACTGTAAATAAGGACGTCTCTTCCTAAGTTCTGTCAGCACTGGAAGAGTACAATGCTAACCGCAAACACTGCTACACATGCACAGTGGTGCAGCTTTGCATGAAGAAGTGTTACAGTGTAGCCTATCGGTAAATATCAGGCCGAAACAGCATGCCTATGAAGACACGACAGAAAAACAGAACACGGTTTGTTGAAATTAAATGTATTTCGGAGTTAAGATATAAGAAAGAGCGGAAGTGACGGGAAATCGAGGAAAAAGACATAGGCAGCTACTGGGTAACTTTAAGGAAACGAGATAATATTGGAAATTGAAAGAGAAAGCACCAGATCGCATAATACGGAGAACTCGCTTGGGAAAAGGCTGCGAGCCTCTCGTACGGCAGGCTGTGGAATGAATGGATATCACTCCACTGCTGTGAATGTGTTTGAATCTCGGTAAGTACAGCAACCAATCACAAACTGCACAGAACAATTCTTAAGAAGCTAAGAGCTTCGTCAAGAAACTCTCCACATTTTATGGCATCCAAAGGTTCATTATCACGGTCACAACAGCCCCGACACTGTCCGCATCCCCAGCCTAACAACTCAGTCCACGCCCTCCCATTCCGTTCCTCTTAGACCATTTTAATATTATCCGTTCATCTACGCCTAGGCATCTCACGGGGTCTACTTCACTAGATTTCACCACAAAAACCTTGCATGCACTTACAGACTCCCAACACATGACACACACCCTACATTACCCCTCTTCACCTACTTATTCACTCCAGGCAGCAGAGTCCTTCTTGAGAAGCTAAACGGTTCTCAGCTAGTCAACAAATTCCCCGCATTTCATGGAACCCGAAGATTCGTTACCGTATTCACAAGAGTCTGCCACCTGTCCCTATCCTGAGCCGCATAAATACAGTCGGTGCCCCCCATTCCACGTGCTAAAGATTCAATTTAATATTACCCTCCCATCTAGGCCTGGGCCTTACAAGTGGTCTCTTTCCCTCAGGTTTACCCACCAAAACCCTATATACACCTCTCCTCTCCTCCATACATGCTACATGACCCATCCATCTCATTCTTCTCGATTTGATCACCCTAATAATATTTGGTGAGCAGTACAGATCATTAAGCTCCTCACTATGTATTTCTCTTCACCAAACCCTCCCCCTGTTATCCCGTCCTTCGATTTGGCGAGCACAAATCATGAAGCTCCCCAGTGTGCAATTTTTTTCCCATTCTCCTGCTACTTCCTCCCTTTCTATGCCCACCTACCTGACCATGCACCCTGTGCTGCTCCCTTGACATGAACGGTAGCTCACATTCCCAGAATACGGTTAACGCAATACCGCCTCTGGCAACGCCATGACGGCATACAAGGACAGTAGAGGTATGGCTCCACTCATTCTTAATCTCGGCCCTACACTGAGGCGAGTGTTTAACTAAATGCTCCGTCCGCGTTACTTCCGAGCACCGACAGCAGCAGCAGCAGGAACTGTACACATTGGACAGGAGGTTTTGCGGGCCCTTGGGCCGGTCTGGGTGTGGGCCTGTTGCAGAATTAGACAATCTCTCAATTCTAATTGCTATTAGGATGAGACGAAGTTCAATACCAAACATCGTAACGTACCAACACCCGGTGCGCTATAGTCTGCCCCAAAAGGTCAAGGTAAAATTATAAACTGCCCACAAAGAATGTAGGCCTATCAACGCAACTGGCCCCCGGCCTTCCCCATCCAGCCCACCATACCGTCTCGACGTTGCCATTGCACAGACAACGCCGTGATGAATGCACAGCTGATTTCCTCCAGACTGTACTTCCCAGGCACGCGGTCTACAGGCACCCCAGTAGGCGCAGGGTACTTCTTGAAAACCCCAGTTCTTAGGCTTGTCAAGAAATTCTCCGCATTTCATGAAACTCGAAGGTTCATTACCGCAATCACAACAACCCGCCACCTGTCCCTATCCTCAGGCAGATCAATCCAGTCCATGCCCTCCATCACACTTCTTGAAGACATACTTTAATATTATCTTCCCACCTACTCCTAGGTCCTAAAAGCGACCTCTTTCCCTCAAGTCTGCCCAGAAAACCCCTGTATGCACCTCTCCTGTCTCCCATACGTGCCCCTTCGTATTACCTTAAGCAGTTAGTCTCGTACATACAAAATCGACACTGATGTTCCCCAGTAATTTTTTTGTAAATATAGGAAAAGCCTTGACAGAAGAATGTCCGATAAAATTCTTAAGCGGTGGACAAAACTGATATGGCTCGATAGTTACTACAACAGTCTGCTTTATCGCCCTTCTTATAAATAGGCACAGTGACTGACTCCTTCCACTGATGGGGCCAATCCTCCTTATTCCAAACAGAATTACTGGGTGCTTTGACCTCCGCACGCATTCAGCAACCTCCTGCTTGAATCAATTCCGCCGAAGTTTAATCAATACCTGGTGATTTGTATCTTACAGCGTTTCAGTAGCCACCTCAGCCTAAGAAGCACTAGGCACAGGCACTTGTCGCTCTGCTGAGAGAAGCGGTTTTTACACCCAATCAAAATACTCTGGGAACCTGCGAGGTTACCATCACAATCACTGAGAGACCTACGTCAGATCTAAACAGGTAACCCTTCTTAAAGTCACTTACGCCAATCTATATATATCTGATATTCCGGTTCTTACAGTCTGTTTAAAGCTCATTAACTGTACCTTTCAAATATTCCCTCTTCTGTTCCTCAAATGTCTACTAGCTTCGTGTCTTACATTGTTCGGACTATCTGCATTAACCGGGCTTCGATCCTTTAACCACTGCAATTTAGCCTGCTTCATCTGATCTACACACTCTTCATCAGACCACCATTTACGCTGTTTCCGTCCATTCTGACCGCCACAGTCTTTAGCTGACATACCACCTACGTCACCGGGACATGCAAACTGTGCAGCAGAGAATCTGGGTAACAGGATGGGCTTTCACCCACGTTTTGAAGTAACGAACTGCCCTCACCCCTCACCCTCCGGTGGGTGCAGCAAGTACATTAGGCTGTCTATGAAGCTTCCACAGTTACTAACGTTCCAGACGTACCTGGTGCTTGAACATTTTGCTTCTACCAGGAAAATGGAAGCAGCAGGTTCCTCTGAAACGTCCGTAACCACTAGCCAGACTGGAGCGCGTCAGAGCACCGAAGATCGCAGTTTAAATTTAAAGTTTGCAAGTCCGTGCATCTTCATACAATTCAAATAAATGTGTTTACATGACGTCGTATCTGCACAGCGTGTCATTACATGAACGGATGAAATCCGTCGCCAAGCGATGATCATCTGTTTCCAGAGCGAAAGCGAAATCTTGGCTGCCACAAATTTAATAACGACACCGACGTTGCAAAAGTTGTGACAGACACGATGGCTGCTGATGTGGGTCGGGATAGCTCAGTCGGTGTAGCCACTCGCTACGGGCTGGATGGTCCGGGAATCGAATCCCGGTGGAGGCGAGATTTTCCGCATCCGTCCAGACCGACTCTGGGGCCTACCCAGCCTCCTGTACAATGAGTACCAGGTCTCTTTCCTGGGGTAAAGCGGCTGGGGCGTGGCAATGACCACCCATCCTATCTGCCGAGGCCTTCATGGCCTGCTCTCGGGTGAACTTTACATTTTACGTTTGCGATTCTTATAACGCAGTATACGGACTGACAGCACGACGGAAGACAAAGGTTCGTCCGAATATACGTGAAATACCGCAGTACAAGGCGGTCGGACAGCAGTACCAGTCAATCTGATAGGTCCTGACTGACTCCAATTCGACACAAGAAACAAAAAATCTGTGCACTGTAATATCATGTGCTGACCAATCACTGCATTATGGAGGGATGTGTAGCAGTGAATAAACAAGCAGTTCAGATTTTTAACCCTTAGACGCCGAATTAAATCCCATCTGCTATTTGCTGGCATTATTAGGAGCTCACCATTTTCTCCACGTTAGCAGGATAAGGGTTAAATTATTAACCCTTAGGCGACTAATGTTATATATGTATATGGAGCACCCATTCTTGATGTTTCTAGATCACACACAACGACGCAGCACAGTCGGTAGGACTCCTCT
>Ga0268261_10004977_pt1 | contig 10024 bp, 5 predicted proteins | sample TergutNc150P1_FD_190353 | JGI IMG/M metagenome (GOLD analysis project Ga0268261, IMG submission 190353) | Nasutitermes corniger P1 segment gut microbial community from laboratory colony in Florida, USA - Nc150 P1 (SPAdes) (version 2) | ecosystem: Host-associated > Arthropoda: Insects > Digestive... | reverse complement strand
AACTGCGTGTTAGTGACAGGTCACAACGAACTGCGTGGCAGTGACAGGTCACAACGAACTGCGTGTTAGTGACAGGTCACAACGAACTCTGTGGCAGTGACAGGTCACAACGAACTGCGTGTTAGTGGCAGGTCACAACGAACTGATTATAGGTGACAGGTCACAACGAACTGCGTGGCAGTAACAGGTCACGACGAACTGAGTGTCGGCGACAGGTCACAACGAGCTGAGTGTCGGTGACAGGTCACAACTAACAGAGTGTCGGTGACAGGTCACAACTAACAGAGTGTCGGTGACAGGTCGCAACGAGCTGAGTGTCTGTGACAGGTCACAACAAACTGCTTGTCAGTGACAGATCACAACGAAATGAGTATCGGTGACGAGTCACAACGAGCTGTCAGTGACAGGTCACAACGAACTGAGTATCGGTGACAGGTCACAACGAACTGACTGCCGGTGACAGGTCACAACAAACTGCTTGTCAATGACAGGTCACAACAGAGTGTCAGTGAGAAGTTACAAAAACGCATTTCTGCACTCTTGGAGAGGAAAAACCCTCAACAAAACTGCTGCCTCTCTCAGACTGTCCTCACCTTAAAAACACAGTGCCACTGCGGTCATCCTGTTAGCGTATTATTTTCCGAGCTCTCAGCCGCGGACATTAATAAGAGCAGGAGCCACCTATTTAGGCTATTTGTCGGGAATTCCAGTACCATTGTGATTAAGTGAGAGCAACACTAAACCCTTTCGGTATGCGATTGTGAAGTTCTGCGTGCTTTTGTGGAAGAATTCTTGACCTAAAGGAGTGAAGTCCTTCGGGATGTTACGGTGTGCCGTTGGGTGAGTAGTTTCCGACGTTTCGAACCATCCTAGTACCTTCCTCTTCAAGGCTCAAGTAATCTATCTATGGCTGCTTCGTCCTGTAGATGAAGGCACTAAGATCCTTCGAAACGCCGGAAACCACTCTCCCAACGGGAGAGCGTAACATCCCAGAAGGCTAGAGTCTTAAAGAATACTGGTAGAGAAACCTCAAGCGTGTGATGTGTGCCTCTTTTTATCGGCCTTTGTTAAGGAAAGTAGAAAAGGATATGGCGACCGCGCGGTGTAGAGTTCAGTTGTTGATACACCGTTGTTTGGCGTGGGAAATGCGTGTGTTTGTCACACTGTGGGAAGGGATTCTGGTACAGTAACTGAATTGCGTCCAGGTATGGCGTGGTAGACACTGTTCTTTAACGGATAATGAGACCATTAATTTAAATGCAGTGTGTTGCGTTGATCGTGTCTCTGATTTCGGCTGCTGTAATTGGAAGTCTGTATGATGCACTTCTGTGCAGTAAAGCTGCCGTGCTCCAAGGCACCACACAAGAAACACCCTGTATATACATACGTGAATAATAGTAAAGGCAGTTAAACGTATGCGCCACGTGTGTGTAAGCATTTAATAGACACTGATTAACATTTAATTAAGACTGCTAATTAAACACAGAGAACAACTGAATACAGAACAGCATTATGTACAGAAACAGTTGCTCTCTGCTACAGAAGTTGGTGGCGAGGCCGAGTGACTGACCTTCCGGGGTGTCGTGCGTTCACGTGGACGTTTCGTTGCAGCGAAAGTACACCATATTATGCAAACCGTCAATAAGACGATATCCAGAATTGTTGTAACGGAAATATTCTTCGTTTGGGCATTTGTATCAGTCTGGAGTTAACTATGCAGCATCTGACTTCACTTTTTTTCAAATCCTGTGGGTTCTAATCCACCATAATTCGAAACCACAACTCACTGGCAGTTCCTGCTTGTACACTCGGTCGCCTGACGCACACGTGACCAATCAGACGTCTACTCTGTATCCTTCCATGCTGTAAGAAATTGGCACAGAATCAACCCGAACCGGCAGACTACAAAAGAGAGCCTCCGACGCATGCAGTTCATTGTTGGTTAAGTAGTGCATATCGTGTGATTGGGGTGGTGTCGGTCAGCGATCTCAAGTCACTTCAAAATAGTGCTGTCGATGGTGAATCTAAAGGGCCCCTACACTGTAAGTTAAACTGTGCAGTTTAACTGTGTAAAAAAACTGTACGAAAAACTGAATTGAATGTGTATGGGATTCCCTGAGCGAATTGCGCGGTTCGCTGTGTGAAATGCGACTGGAAAGGACAGTTCTGAGGCCTGCGCTATTGCCTGTCAAAACTGCGCAGTTTACTCAGTTTTTTCGTCAGGTATGACGTCACACAGTAAAATCGCTCATTCCAACTGAGAGTGTATAGCGCTCGTAATGAAGATATCAGAAGTCTAGTATGGATGTAACAGGGAACTGGGAGCAGCCTTATGACTGGTCTTTACCTTTCTTTATATAATGGTGTAGTGTGAAACCAATTCTTGTGTGTTATCGCAAAACTGCTGAAATAATTTAGACCAAATTTGGAACTGCTTTCTCCCATGAAACTTTGAGAGTAACATTATCTCGAGTGATCCTATAACACAGTTTTTCTCGCATTTATATCATGTTTTTCCTCTGGTAGTGCATGTTTCTTCCGTCTGTATTCTTGACTGAATGCTGTAACAGTAAGGAATGTAGCAGATCCTGCAGAATTCCCTCATTTCCACCGCCATGAACTTACGTTATCAGCTCCTCCTTGTAAACTGCCTGTCTGAAAAATGTGTTTTCTCTAAATCCCGCTGTAAGACATTGCATTACATGTAATTTGTTCCTGTGGTCATGTAAGAGATGAAGTATCCCATAATTCCAGATGACCTCTGACTTCCCCATGAAGTGGGAACCAAAGATCACTCCAGTAAACTTCACCCCGCTCTGCACGAAAGGGTGATCTTATGAAGATACCAACATTTACATTTCCACCACCTGTAGATTTAATGTTTTATCGAGCGAAACAAGGTGGGGGGAATTGTTTCTAAGCCACTTGCTACCGCGGGACCTAGGCACATGGTGCATGGCGTCAGCCATTCGTTATAACTAACTGGCCGCTGAAGTAACCGGCAGTAGACGAGCGGTATAAAAATGAGTTACAAGTGTTGCCGCTTCTGCTGAAATAACGACACCCAAGTAATACTGCTAAATTTCCAACTCCAGATACAGGAATTACAAAGAACGGCGAGAAAAACGAAAGAGTCCATTTGAAAGACGAAGGTTTAGATGGATGTATAATGTTTAGTTTTAATAAAGGAGATGTGGAAATGAGGACTCGGTGCATTGTGTCAGTATAGAGGGCAGTGGCAGCTGTCCTGAACTTTCGGCTTACCTACAGATTTCTTGCTTACGTCAACGGCTCTTAATTTCGCAAGAGGAATTCTGCTTCATGAAGCGGACTGCGAAGGAAATGTAACGCGTATTGTTGAGCTCTGCACCTGGTTAGTTAACATCTGTACAGTAGACTGTTACATAGCTGATTTGTAGATATATGTATTCAATAAACCGCCGTGCACAATACAGCAGATTCTGAGAGTACTAGTTGCGGCCAACGTAGCCTTATAAATCGCTAAATGTGTTGTGCTTGGCTGTCTATTGTATAAATATGTATATTGATTGGGACACAACAGTAATATATCACTCAAATATTAAAAGTGGCCAATTACGTGTGCACTGTAGACCATTGCAATACCAGTTACTTCTACACGGTAAACTGTGACATGGCTAGTTACATCTGCACAATAGACTATTACATGACTAGTTACATCTGCACGATAGACTATTACATGACTAGTTACATCTGCACAATAGACTCTTTCCCTCTGTCTATAAAATATCACATAATCTCGTAACCTACAAAATACCATCCAGACATCAAAATAACAAAGTGTTGTGTCTGATTTCATGTAAGCAACAAAGTGTCACTGTATGCTAATTACGGAGGAACACAGTGTCCGTCTGTCCACGTGATATTCAGTATTCTCGGTCCGTTTGCTGTCGCTAAAGATGTGCAGTGCGTGACGTACCGACTGAATATCGTAGTCCTTATTCTGATCAAGTTTTGCCTTAGCTCCCCTTTTTAGGCATTCTTTACGAGGCACGAAGAACGCCTTATTTGCAGACCACGTCCGTCCGTCTGTGACTACGTCAGCCATTAACCGTTTGTAGGATTTTGCCGTATGTCTGTATGGGAGTTCCTTACCGAAATTTGTCCATGTAGCATTAGTTTCGTGGATATTGACCCAGGAACAGTCGCACTTTACTTACGAACGGAGATGAATTGCTGTCGGACTGTTCGTATTTCCTGAACACTTTCTGTGAAATTCCGTATGTCGATGACCAAATATGAGTTTAGTGACACTCATTGTAGTGTAAACCTCACTTTACTAAAGGGCGTACGTGGAGTTTTGCCCATACTTTCTACATACTTCATTTTTGGGGGAGGGGAAGGGAGAAGTCGGTGCGGTCGATGTTCACGAAAATTTATTGATTTTTGGTTGCTACGTGAAAATCGGCTCAGCGAAATCAATGCTTACGTAGGAGCATAAATATTAAATTATTCTCATATTTATTGCGTGATTTGTGTGAAAATCGGTCCGAGAGATCTGAACCTAATGTTGCTGTTGTTTTATGAGTTTTCTGATATTCGTCATTGGCAAGGCCATGCATTTCTTATGGTTGTAAATGGAGGTACGTTTTTGGCTTGTACTGTGAAAGTTATGCCATTTTGTCAGCAAAGAACACGTTTGTGAAATCTACTGTGTCAGGGAGTGCACCATTTGCAGTCTTACAGGATTAGCATATCGCGATTTATGTACTTGGTGCTAGTTGTAAATGTCGAGCACTTAGTACTCTCTTTTTGTGCCCGAATAATCTTATAACCTGCTGTCCAGCAGCACCCACTGCAGCCTGTCTGCGAAATCTCTTGCTGCTGCCTCAAACCCAGTGCCCATTCGTTGATTGCACGGTCTACATTCTGGTCGCTTTATCGACCGTGCTGTCGTGACACTCCGTCTTCCCCTTACAGACAAATTTGCGTACGCCTAGAAGCCAGGTGTTCCAGTAGAAGCCTTTTTTTCACGATTTTCTGAGTAGCTTCAGTGAAATTGCAAATTAGCACCGCCCTCCGTCTATAACAACGACAATTAGCTTCCGAGCAAAACAGTGAGATGTTAAACATTCTTCGTGTTCATTATCCTGTCGCTGCCTTCTTTCCCATTCAGGCTGTTCTACTTTTCTTGACGTATCGCGTGTACACTCACACATGTAGCATGCATACACATGACGGCACAACGTGCCGGTCGGTCCTTGTCGGTCGAGGAAATTACTCCTTCTCTTGCTACCCCACATCCAGACAGCTTCCCTCTCTTCCCTCTGGTTTCGTGATCAATATCCCTTCCTTTACCTCCCTCTTGGTCCCTCTTCTCCCTTTCCCCTTGTCTTAATTAGGAGCCTGAATCTGTGGCGGACACACACAGGCGGTTCTGCTGTATGGGACCAATATAGGCTCAAGCACACCCACCTTTCTTCTCTTCCTTATCGAGTCTCTAAGGCCTCAGCATCGACACGAGCGACACTTTTATGACGGCAGAAGCTTTTTCTCTAGAATCTAACGTAATTTTAATATTTTCGCCTTTATCCCCAGTTTTCATGTATCTTCTGTTTCTGTAATACAGTACAGTCCGATGTATGTACTGCAGTCTGGGCTTCACGAGGTAAAGACCTTCTCAATGTATCGACTCCACGCCAAATCTCAGCTCCCTTACAACTGGCTGTTACTGCGACGAGCTGGCCTGAGAACAACTGACGTGTTATAGCTGTTTTTTTAACACAGGATTTGTGTCCCGGTTTTCTTGTTTAACGTCACAACTTGCATTTTTTTCCATTCTGACTTACGCTTCAGTTGTTCATTCCCCTGCTGGATCTCCTTTTAAAGTAAGCATACAGCAAGTGACTGTAGAAAGGTCTCTCGTGTACCGTAGCACCAGTATCAGTGCAGTTGCAGCACGCAAAATAAGAGCTGCATTTACGTATCTCGATAAGTACATACGGGTGCATATTGTCAAACAATAACTTTTCAAGTCCTGTTCGTTTCCCAGCTATCGTCTGAGTTCCCCAAACACCTGTTTGAGATTTTAAGTTAGTACTGTTCCCGAATTTCCACATTATTAGCTTATTGACATGGTATGTCTGCATTATCAAACTTCTGTTCTGCTTGTTTACTTGCTGACGGTCTGTCCCTAACTTCTGCTACCACCAAATAGTGACCAGTGTCACAGTCAGCTCCCCTGAGATATGATTTAACTCCGTCTGTCGATACATGATCAATCTCGTTGCAAGTCTTCCCATCAGGAGAGCTCCACGTGCACTTATGAATGTTTCGGTGCGGAGACATCGTGCGCTTAACAGCTAGATTTTTTGATGTGACCAAGTTTAGCTGCTACTCGCAAATGTCTTCTGTCCCACGCGTTGGACTGAAATCGCGTAACGGCTGTCCCTATGTTCCAGTTCTTCCTGTTCCTGCTTCCTCGCTGTTCCATATGTGCAGTAGCGTACAGACATACGCACCACATTTTCCTTTGTTGTCCAAACGCTTTGTAGCAAATGCTGTCTGAATTATTTAATTTCATCTTGGTCCGACCATTTTCTCAGTTAATATGTTATGTTTGACAGCCTGTATACCATAGCAGCCTAACTAGAGATGCACGTGTCTGTCCGGGACGGCTTTAGAGCTGCTCTTACTTGGTCCCCCTGCTATCTTGTATTAAGTTTTGAACTTTTAAAGGCTTATATTAACATGGATTATACATAAAATTGATTTCGTACCGCGCAGTAAACACATTGCGTCTTGGTTATACAAACCTTGCGCTTATCGCTGTATAGAGAAATATTCGCCGTGTGTTCTGTGGGCAGAACGTAGCATTTTTTAATGTTAAACCCAGTGTTACTGTATTAACCTTTAAGAACCGTGCGTCCTATATATAGGACGGGCGTACCGCTACCCTCCAAGTGTTGCATTTTATATATTTTTTCAACAAATATAAGTACTAAGTATTTTAAACGTGCTGCACACTCTCCGTTTTTCTCTTCAAAATGCCGTTTATTTCATAATGCTACCTTTTTTGGTTCCTGCATTATTTACATTTTACATACAGGGTGTGCTAAAATTTAAATGTAAAACTCCGGTGCCAAAAGGTTAAAGTAGTTCTGGGCTTTGAAGGGTTAATGGCCACAACGAGACAGGTACTTTAGGTCTGCCGACGAATTATGATCCACTATTGCAATGAATTATGGAAGTATCTAATAAATAATTTGAAGCTTAAAGTCTCTTTTAATGCAATCACCTGACGCCCTCGCAGTTCAAACAGCCCTGTGCTGCGTTTTCTCTCGTACTTGTTCTCTCTCCCCATGTTACCTCGATTCATCAAGTTCCATTCCGTTGGACGCAGTGTTCATTTGGACTGTTCTGAATGAAAGGTACACCTGTTGTAATTATATTACAGTTAAGTCCGATATTTGTAATGGAATATCTCTCGTTTATAGAATTGCATTTATACGTCGGGTGTTGACTTGTTAATGAGCTCTGTTGGTTCGTGGAATCTGTGTTGAGGGGCCGGGATTAAAAGTGCTTAGAGGCCTTATAAATCAAATATCAAGGATTCAAGTTAGATTATTTTAATGAAGAGAGAATGGGAAAGGAGTTTAGAAGAGGGGACAGACAGACAGACAAGGTACCTTTATGAAATGTAAATGTCGTGCTGCTGGCAGAAGATTGGAGGGTGTAAGAAACGCCTGCTACTTATATTAAGAGACATTTCTCTAATTTGTTTCACACTTCCGACACTTCCATTCTGCTTCCAGATATCTCAACCAGTGCTGGTGATAGCAGTCTTACCATTCCCGTCACTATCAGCGGTAGCAGCTGCAGGAGAGAATCGGTCAGATTTCACCAGGCGATGAATAAGGTAGGCACTCATAAAAAATTAAATAGCAGATGCTAGATATTCAAAAACACAACTATATTGTATCATATATAAAAAATAGATATACAGCGGATGCTGGTAACCGCTGACCAACTACATGTTTCGGCCCTGTATATTGGCCATCGTCAGGTTGGATTATAAACTTAATAAGTAGCTATACAATATGTGCGTGGGTACTCTGGGTGGACGAGATCTCGTCTTAAAGTAGTGGGTGGCATGGCCTTTGGGTCGTCGTGGACCGGTGTTAATATATGTCAATGCCTTAGTGTGTTGTTTCGAACATGTTGAGAACTGGACTAGTGTTTATAAGCTAAGATAAGTACATGTAGTGGTAAATAGTCTACTTTCACACCTCAAAGCTAGGCGCTGTACATCATACATCAGTAGGAGGTTTGAGGTTCTGGTGACAGTGACTGTGGAGAAGAACTGTGTTACAGAATGTGATGTCCTTGGTTCTGTTACATAGGTCTATCCACTGACATTTCGGATCAACTGATTACCTTGCGTTGAAAAGGTACAGCACACCCGGAAGATTCAGGTAGAAAAATGGCTCGAAACTTTGGACTGAACCCAGTACTGCGTCACATTACAAAAGACCTTCATATCTACTGCCATAATAATCTAAGATATGTCACAAGAACAGTGCGAAGTCCAGACTTTCTTCGCACACTCCAATATATAAGAACTGCGATGCTTATTGTTAGGAACAATAGAAGTGAACCAACCGGTCATGTTAACTGTTAACTGTTAACTGCTAACACATCAATAACTCGCCATTCCACTTCATCTTTTATGGGGCGTTGCTCCATTTACGGACATCGATGAAGACGTTTTAGTTAGGGGTTTTAATGATTGTTTTGTAATCATAGCTGAAACCGGTCACTTTTTGTGGCGGAATAGTGAAAGGCAAATCATAAAGCAAAAGAATTACGCCTCACTATATTTCAAAAACGCATTTTTTACCATTATTTTTTGTGTAATTTTCCTTCAGCCGCCAAACCTCTCTTTCTAATGTATGTCGTGGAAGGTGACATTTTCACTGGTCCTTAGTTTTATAATACCCTACTTTGCGTCTGTCTGGTAGAAGAAGTTGTGAAAATTGCGTAAGGGGAAGCTCTGTGATTTGTGTTCCTCATTAGATGTGTTGATGTGTTTCGAGGAACCGTATGACTGAGAATGAGATGGGCCCAGCATGTGGCACGTATGGAGGAGAGTGGGCTTTTGGTACGAAAACCTGACTGAAAGAGGCCATTTGAAAGATCTAGACGCAGAAGGGAGGATAATATTACTATGTGTCTTTAAAAAAAGTATGGGAGAGCGTGTAATGGATTTATCTGGCTCATGATAGCAAAAAAGTGGCAGGCTGTTGTGAACCCAGTAATGAATCTTTGAGTTCCATACATTTCGACCAAGTTCCTGATTATCTGAAGAAATCTTTCCTTCCCAACAAGTATCTGCTGCATGTAGATAGCTACGTACTTTATTCTCCGCCATTCACAGTGTACGTAAGTAACCAGAGGGTACATATTCCCATAAACAGCAGGATGTCATGTGACACACTGCACACTTGGTAGCCCTGTGGTAAGTGTCCTGCTGTTGCACACAAGTGTTAATACGCTCTAACCTCGCACGTTCACAGAACTTAACCCCCCCCCCCTTCCCGCCGCACCTTACCCGCCGCTAGAAAAAACAATTTTGATATCCGATTTCGGGGCACGTCTTTCCGTTCCCCTTTCGAACGTGACATCACGGGAAGGACTGAGAGATGACGTAGTGTTGAAGAGAAGCCTGGAAAAGAAATGAATCTAGTCATCATATCGTGTGCAATAGACAGTGTGCAAGTGTCACTGTATCTTGCGCAGCAGACAGTGTACAAGTGTCACTGTGTGTCAGTACGTATCCTTGAAACTTGCTCATTCGACTGCACTGAAGATGGATGCAGCCAGCTGCTTCGCATTGGAACTGATTACCAACTGGCACGTCGTCCTGAATCGGAATACTTTAATTTTCGGCGCACAGATATTACCAATTGGCAGACTTTAACCCTTAGGTTACTAATGTCATATATATATATATATATATATATATATATATATATATATATATATA
>Ga0268261_10004976_pt1 | contig 10024 bp, 7 predicted proteins | sample TergutNc150P1_FD_190353 | JGI IMG/M metagenome (GOLD analysis project Ga0268261, IMG submission 190353) | Nasutitermes corniger P1 segment gut microbial community from laboratory colony in Florida, USA - Nc150 P1 (SPAdes) (version 2) | ecosystem: Host-associated > Arthropoda: Insects > Digestive... | reverse complement strand
AATTATTGCTTACGAAATTATTGCTTACGAAATTATTGCTTACGAAATTATTGCTTACGAAATTATTGCTTACGAAATTATTGCTTACGAAATTATTTCCCAAAGAACCCAACGAAAATTATTGTACACTCATTTTTATATTTTGTCAACATCTTTTTCCGAACCCTCATCACATTAATTAAAGGATAAAAAGTCATATATTGCATAAATTATAATATATTTTTTCAATTGCCTATAATTTTACTTCAAATTTTTATTTTTTGAAATTTGTTAAAATTAATACATATATTGTATATATGCTTGAAATTTTAGAGTATATGAGCAATAAAAAACTTTGAGTGTTATTTGTACTCGAAATAGTTTAATATGATATAATAAATTTATTAATTTAAAGAAAAATTAAAGAGGTGGTACACTAATGAAAAAAGAACAAAAAGAACAACCAATACTAAAACCCAAAATAGACTTAATATTTAAACTTATATTTGGTACTGAACCAAACCTTGATATATTAACAGACTTTTTGAAATGCGTTTTAAATATCAAAGATGATGAATTTATAGGAATAGAGATAATAGACCCTCACACCAAAACCGAAAAAATAAATGATAAGATGTCTATTTTAGATATTAAGTTAAATACTACTCGTGGAATAATAAATGTTGAAATACAGTTAAATAAGTATACAGACATGGAAGATAGAATTATTTTTGGTATATCAAAATCTATAACCAATCAAAAACATAGTGGAAACAATTATAAGCTTAAAAAAGTTGTAACAATACTTATAACTGATTATGTTTTAATAACAGAGCATGAACAATATCATGATATTTTTAACTACAACAGCAAGAAAACAGGGTATACATTTAGTAGTAGCACAGAAATACACACATTGGAGTTACCAAAATTACCAGATGACTATGACAACTCTAATTTATGGTACTGGTTGAAATTTATAAAATCTGAAAAAGAGGAGGATTTTGAAATGTTATCAGAACAAAAACCATTAGTTAAAAAAGCGTATGGAGTATTAAAAGAATTAAGCCAAGATGAGCAGACTAGATTACTTGCAGAAGCTAGAGAAGCACTTGAATGGGACAAAGTTGCTATTGCTAGAAATGCTAAAGCTGAAGGTTTACGAGAAGGTATTGAACAAGGCACCCGACAAGGTATTGAAAAAGGTATTGAAAAAGGAGAAGAGCAAAAAGCTATAAATATAGCTAGAAATATGTTGAAACGAGGGACACCTATAGAATATATTTTAGAAGACACGGGATTAGATATAAACACAATAAAGCAATTACAAAATGAAAGATAAAATCTGATATACTAAAAATTTAAGTGTATATAACAATAGAATTAATTAAAGCGATTAAGTCATTAGACCTAGTCGCTTTCTTTTTCTTTAAATAAAATATAATTTTAAGAAGTTTTGTTAGATATCACAAAATTAAAAATAAACACAACTATACTTAAAATATCCTCTTCTTATATATTATATTTTGATTATTTATTATTTTTTACATGATTTTTATCGAAAATATCTAAAAAAGTGTTTGTAAAACTATTGACAAAATATCTTAAAATATGTACAATAATTATATCCTATTTATTTCAATCAGTAGTACATAGTAGTTCGATTATGATATTGTTGAAAATAAATTTAAATAGACAATAATATGTAAAGGTGGTGTTTAAATTATGGCATTTTTTTTGAACTGTATAAATTTGGGATATTTAAGTTTTAAGCCTTTGAGGGAAGTTGCTATGGGTTAAATTAAATATGTAATAGTGATATTTAAAAAAATAAACATAATAAGGATAAGGAGGTCAAAAAATTGGCTAACGAATATAAAAAAGAAGCCAAAATACTAGATAAAGAAGATTTAATAAATAAATTCTTTAATCTAGGTGGCAATAGTCAAACTGAAAGTATTGAAGAAATTCAAGAAAAATTAAAAGAATACCAAAAACTAAATGGTTCTGATAAACAAATTTCAGATATTTTACTTTTAATTAAAATGTCTAAGTTGGAAGCTAAATTTGATGATTTCGAAGAATCTTGTGAAATAGTAGCACCAATAATTGAAAGAGCTACTACTCAAGAGGAATTAGATTTATTTGATATTAGAATTGTAACAGCAGTTGTTGGTCATACAAAAAATTATAAACAATCTTGGTTAATTGGTGAAAAGCTATTAAGAGATTTAGAAAAATACAAAGACCATCCTAAATATTCTCGTATAAAAATGGCTATAAATTCAAATGTTGGTTCTAGGTCAAAGCGTTCAAAATATCATGACAATGTATCAGATTACGAAGAGTTAAAAAAACAATTTTTGATACATATAGAAAATGCAATTAATTTATGTAAAAAAGAAAATTTTAAAGATTTTAATGGTATCAATACTGTTAGAAAAGGTCTTTTTTTAGGCGATTTTGACCTTGTTGAAAAAGGTTTAAAGTTTATTGAAGAAAATGGAAATGGTGCAAGCTATAAAATGGCAGTAACTGAAATAAATGAATATAAAGCATTTATTAGATTTCCTGTAACAGTACCACAATTAAAATCTATAATTGGTAAAAATATTAAAATACACAGAAAAGCAAGTAGGATTAGATGTGAAGAACTTGCAGATATGTTGGGTATTGAAAATTCTACTTTAAGGCATATAGAAAGAGGAGCTAAGAATATTAGCCTAAGTATTTTATTTAAATTATCTGGATTTTTAAGAATTTCTATAGATACTCTTTTCCATGATAAAAGTAAAGAATTGCCACTTTTAGACAACAATGCATTAGAGTTAAATGAAATTAATACAATGATATTACAGTTTGACCCTAAAGAGCTAAGCAGTTTAAAAGTTGTTATTAGACAAATCTTACATCTTAAAAAAATGAAAGATACGGGAGATGCTTAATAAATAGTGTATATATTGGAAACAATTATTTCGAGACACGACCATTTGTAAATAAGTCTTTACATTTTTATAAAAATAGAGTATAATACAAATTGTTCTTTAGTGTATTTTTTCTATCGTTATACTCTAATACAAAACATCTGAGTGAGGATAAAGTCAAAACCCCTCACACAGATGTGAAGTAGTTTAGTAATAGCGTTGCGTTTGTATATTTCTCTATTTGTCAATCTACTACACTCATATTTTGATGTAAATTATTTTGCTTTTGTTTAATTTTTCTTTTTATTATTTGTTACCCTTGAATTGTACTTCAACAAAATTTACATAAATAATTTTTAATAATTTTTGAGATATAATTAAAAATTTGTAGAAATTTACGAAATACTAGACAAAAACAAAATATTGTAATATAATTTTACAAAAACCTACTAAGGAAATAAAAATCTATGAAATTAATAATAACAGAAAAACCATCTGTAGCAAAAATAATAGCAAGTGTTCTTGGAAAAAGCACTTTAAAAGATGGGTACATAGATTCAGAAAAATTCATTATAACATGGTGTGTAGGACATTTATTAACACCATACGAACCAGAAGAATATACAATAGATTTCAAAAAATGGAATATAGATACGCTACCTATAATTCCATCAGAATTTAAATATAAATCTATAGAAAATACAAAAAATCAACTTTCCCTTGTAATAAGTTTAATTAAAAACAAAAGCATAAAAGAAATAATAAATGCAACAGATGCAGGGCGTGAAGGAGAGCTTATTTTTAGACTTGTTTATAACTATTCAAAATCAAAAAAACCAGTAAAAAGGTTATGGATAAGCTCTCTTGAAAAAGAAAGCATTTTAGACGGTTTTTCAAAAATGAAAAAAGGAGAAGAATATGATAATTTATATAAAGCTGCACTTGCAAGACAACAAGCCGATTGGATAGTTGGCATTAATGCAACTAGATTATTTTCTGTATTGTATGGAAGTGTTTTAAATATCGGTAGGGTGCAAACTCCAACTTTGGCTATGGTTGTAGAAAGAGATTTTTCTATAAAAAATTTTGTAAAAGAAGCATTTTATAATATAGTTATAAAATGTGAACACGAAGAAAAAAACTTTAATGCCACTAGTAAACGCTTTGAAAAACTATCAGAAGCACAGAAAATTTTCGATATAATAAGTAAAGAAAAAAAAGTAACGGTAAAAAGTGTCGAAAATAAAAATAAAGTATCAAAACCACCAGAATTATACGACTTAACAACATTACAACGTGAATCAAATAGAATATTTTCTTTTACAGCAAAACAAACACTAGATTATGCACAAAGTTTGTATGAAAAAAAATTAATAACATACCCAAGAACAGACAGTAAATATATATCAGGAGATATGAAAACTTCTATAAGTAACTTATCTCAAAAAATTTTAGATTTTTTACCCTTCATAAAAGATAAAAATGTAGATATTAGCCATATACAAAATATTGTAAATGATAAAAAAGTAACCGACCATTACGCTATATTACCTACAAATAAAGTTTTAAATCAAAATATAAACACCTTAAAAAATGATGAAATAAAATTGCTATATCTAATATGCACAAGATTAATTTTGTCTATTTCCCCTATAAACAAATATATAGAAACAAATGTAACTTTGTTATCAGAAAACAACGAATTTTATGCAAAAGGTAAAATTATAACAGACAAAGGCTATACAATTATTTCTGAATATTATGCAGAAAGTTTAGGAAAAAAACGAGAAAATGAACCAAAAGAGAATATAATACCGAATATAAAAAAGGGTGAAATTTTAAATTTTGAACCTAGTATACATCAAGGAGTTACAACACCACCAAAACATTATACAGAAGATACATTACTTTTATCTATGGAAAAAGCAAAAGTAAATATAGAAAAAGATGAACAAAGTATAATTACACAAACGAGTTTAGGAACACCAGCAACAAGAGCAGGTATTATAGAAAAATTAATAAAAACTGGATTTTTAGAAAGAAATAAAAAACAAATTACTGCAACAAATAATGGTATAAATCTTGTTAAAGTTGTACCAGATAATATAAAAAGTCCTGAATTAACATCGTCTTGGGAAAGCTCTCTCGAAGATATAGAAAAAGCTAAAAAAGATTTTAATATTTTTTTGGAAGAAATAAAAGAAATGACAAAAAAACTTATATTAAATAATAAATCTCCAATTGACGATTATAAAAATATATTTCCTAAAAAATTTGAAAATTCTAATATTATTTACAAAAAGATAAAAGCAAAATGTCCACGGTGTAATAGTAATATATTAGAGTCCAAAATTGTTTTTTCTTGTGAAAATAAATGTGGATTTGTAATATTCAAAAATAACAAATTCTTCTTAGACAAAAAAATAAAATTAGGCAAACAATTAGTGGAAGAATTGATAAATAACAAAAAAGTATTTATAAAAAATATATACTCAAAAACCAAAAATAAAACATACGATGCAAATGTAATATTAAAGGACACGGGTGTATATGTAAATTTTGAACTTGATTTTGAAAATTAACTTTTTAAAATTAAATAAAAAAGATGGATTAAAAAATATAAAAATTCTTTAATCCACTAAAAGGCACCAACCAGATTTGAACTGGTGATAAAGGAGTTGCAGTCCTTGGCCTTACCACTTGGCTATGGTGCCTCGAACAAATCTTAGAGTATGATACCATACGCAATAAATTTTGTCAAACAAAATTTATTGGAGAAGAGAAACAAACGCCAAAGAGAAAAAAATAATTGTAAAAGTGAATCTCTGGGCTAAATAAATTATAATCACAGAAAGCAAAAAACATATGAAAAATAATGAAAAGCTAAGAAAAGAAATAAACGATATATTAATTGGAATGGGTATGCCAACTAATATTAGAGGATATAGATACTGCATTGAAGCTATATTAATGTTTATTAAAAATCAAACAAATGAAAAAGGTATAACAGTTAAAGTATATCCCGAATTATCTGACAAGTTTGAAAATACAGTATCTGGAATAGAAAGAAATATAAGATATGCAATAGAATACACATATAAAAAAGGAAATCCCGATTTTTTAAAAAAACATTTCGGTCTTGATATTCCTATAGTAACATCAACAGGAAGACCAACAAATGCTTCCTTTATTTCTTTTATAGCAACACAATTAGTTTTACAAAATAGTGAACCAAACGAGATAAAACCAAAATTTTTAAATGATTTAAATAATTTAAATGATGAAATTTTCGAAAAATTATCTAGACTAGAAGAAAGAGTTTCAATTTTAGAAAAATTTATCTCAAATAAAGTAAGAGAAAATAAAGAAGAAATATAATAGAATATTAGGTAAATAATATTGCACAAAAAGCCTTTTCTAATAGAAAAGGCTTTTTTGTACTAAATCATAACCCTAAATTTCATCAATTATTCATATACATTTCATACAACAATCCTTTTTGTTTTAAAAGATTATCAAAAGTCCCACTTTCACAAACAACACCATCTTTTAAAACAAATATTTCATCGTACATTTCCATTACTTCTTTATTTAATCTATGCGTTATAGATATACAAGTAAGGTTTGGTATTTCTCTTAAATTTTTTTCAATTTCTAATGCTATATTATTATCTAGGTTTGCCATAGCTTCATCAAATACTAAAACACTTTTTTTTGCAAACAAAGCTCTTGCTATTGATATTCTTTGTTTTTCTCCACCTGATAAATTATTTCCATTCTCTTTTAAAATGGTATGTATACCATTTTCCATTGAATCTATCAAAGGACTTAAACCTAGTTTATTCAATATCTCATTTATTTCTTCATCGTTGTTTGACCCACTAAATAAAGATATATTATTTGAAATTGTATCGTTAAATATAAAAACATCTTGATGTGTTATTGCAAACATACTAGTAGTATCAATTTCTTTTATATTTATATCATCTATTAAAATATCTCCCTCGTATGTATCAAAATATTTTAATATTAATTTTACTAAGGTAGATTTACCACTACCACTTGGACCTACTATTGCGTATTTTTTACCTTTTTCAATTTTTATATTGATATTTTTCAATGTAGGTTTATTTTCTTCATAAAAAAAGGATACGTTTTTTAGTTCAATAGCTTTTGTTAAACCATTATCATATTGTTTAAAATCTTTTTTTTCTGTATCAATAAAATCAAGTAATCTACTAGTAATTGTTTTTGTAGCTTTAAAAGCTGTTATAGAATTTATAATACGGTGTATATGAGGAACAGTTGTTGCAGATAAAGCTAAAGAAGCAGACATTTGACCAACTGTTAAATCGCTACTTATAACTAAAAATCCTGCTGTAATATAAACTGTAAATTGCAGTATTACAGCTAAATTAGCAGTTACAGGGTCTATTAAGGCTTTTAAGTATAAAAATTTATATTTCTTACTCTCTACATCTTCATTAACTTGTTCATGAATTTCTTTTGCCTTATCTTCTTTTTTATAAGATTTTATAACTTCAAAACCAGACAAAAGGTCTTTTATTCGTATATTATATTTACTAAGAGCATCCATTTGACTATCTTTTCGTTTTGTTAATTTTTTAGAAAAAAACAAAGGAAATACTAATGGCGGTATAGAAAGAATCATTTGTATAACTAATAATAAAGGACTAATTGTAAAAAGAATGGATAAAGCTATTACTATAACAAATACACTAGAAAAAATAGAAAGCATTTTTCCGAAATATTCTCTTTCTACTTCTACAACATCATTGTTCATCATAGAAATATATTTTCCGCTGTTTTCTCCTCTAAAACCCATCATGCTTATATTATAAAAACCATTCATTAAATCATTTTTTAAATCTTTTAAAACTTTTCTCATTAATTTATGATTTAATACAAGCTCTGTATGAGCGAAGACTACAATACTAATCATATATAAAATAATATAACGAGCAATGATTGTCATGCCAGCAAAATTTCCATAAACAGCAGTATCTATAATAATTTGCATAGCTATTGCTACAAGTCTCACTAAAAATTCAACAATAAACATAACAATTAAGTTTATTATAAATAATCCTTTATATTTTTTTAAATATCTAGACATGGACTGTTTCATGCTTTTATTTTAAAGGAATGAGAAATACCGTCTCTTTCAAAAAGACTTTGCATATCTTTTAAATGTTCTTGTAAATCTTCTCCATTTATTTCTATTAATTTATTCGTTATTTCAATTGACTTTTCGATTTCACCTAATTCAAACAAATTTATAGCTAAACCATGCAAAGCATAACTATTATTTTCATCGATATCTAAAACATTATTACAAATTTCTTTTGATTTTTCAAAATCAAACATCTTGTAGTAAGCAAAATGTAGTATATTTAAAAAATCAGTTCTATCTTTTTCAGAAATATAAAAAGCTGTTTTTAAATAATCTGTTAAGTATTTTGTTACAACATTATAACTTTCATTTTCTAAACATGAATTAATATATTTTTTTATAATATCAACATTTTTTGTCATTTTAGGTGCATTTTCAAGTTCTTTATATACTGAATTTCTATAGGAACAATATAAATTTTCGTCATACATTGACTTTTGAGTACAGTATCTAGTATTTAAGCATCCACCCAAACAATACTCACCATAAGCACATTCTCCACAAAAACCAGATAATTTATCTTTACTCATTTCTCTATTATAAGAAAAACCATTGTCCCATATAGTTTTAAAATCAAGCCCTCTTATATTTCCCTCGACAAATTCATCTCCTCTAACAGAAATACATCCTACAATATCTCCGTTATGTAAAACTCCAAAAGAATTACGACCTATAGGACAGCCTTTCCATGATTTAGACATAGCTTTTGAGTATCCACTTCGTATCTCAGCTTCTTTAGTTGTAAAATATCCTATACAATTACCCAGATATACAGTTATTTCATCTTTTATTTCGTATGCAAAATCTATTATATCATCAACTTGACTTTGTTCAATCATTAATTCATATTTATTAAAGTGAAAAGAACCCATCGGCAAAGCAAACTGAATTTGCCATGCAGCAACGCCTTTTTCCATTAAAATATCTTTCATTTCATAAAGTTCGGATATATTACGTTTGTTTACAGTAGTTATAATTGTCGTTTTTAGACCTTTTTTTCTTAATATATCAAGAGCATTCATAATTTGGTCAAAAGATTTGCTATGACGCATATAATCATGTGTATCTCTTAATCCATCTAAACTAATTGCAAAATTGTTTATACCAGCTTCAAAGGCTTTGTTAGCAACTTCTTCAGAAATAAGCCATCCATTGCTAATCATACCAACTATAATATTATACTTTGTAAGTTCTTTGGCTATTAGATGCCAATCACTACGAATAGTAGGTTCTCCACCAGACAAAGTTATAGATGTTGTACCAGCTTCGGCTAATTGTTTACATAAATTTAAAGCTTCCTCGGTAGTTAATTCACCATCTAATTTATCTTTACAAGCAGAACCACAATGCTTGCAACGCATATTACAACCCATTGTTATTTCCCAAACTCCACTTAATTGTAACTTATTATCCATTAAAATTTCTCCTATCTAGAATATATTACTAATAATTAAGCAAAAAAATAAATTTGCAACCTCTATTCTCAAGCATATATTAACATTTGAGTAATTATCCAAATATTAAAATTAGCTTAGATATAGAGGTTGTCAATTAAAAATATTTATCCTTTATTTTTTACAATGCAGGAACTTTGTACATTGACATATCTCCGCCAAGTGTAGTTACATTATTTTTTGCAGCTTTTTTAACTTCATTTACAGGAATAAAACCTTTCATAGTAAAACACCTCCTTTTCAATATGATAAAAGTTTAACAAAGTTTTGATGATGTTTAAATATCAAAACTTTGTCAATATATACTAAAAATTTTTGCAGATTATAAATTTTTTTCTACAAAAATCTAAGTACCAATATTTAGGTAAAAAATTGTTTTGAAAGTTTTGAAAGTTTTGAAAGTTTTGAAAGTTTTGAAAGTTTTGAAAGTTTTGAAATAATTATAATTTTTTCTATATATCTTGTCAAGTAGT
>Ga0268261_10004975_pt1 | contig 10025 bp, 8 predicted proteins | sample TergutNc150P1_FD_190353 | JGI IMG/M metagenome (GOLD analysis project Ga0268261, IMG submission 190353) | Nasutitermes corniger P1 segment gut microbial community from laboratory colony in Florida, USA - Nc150 P1 (SPAdes) (version 2) | ecosystem: Host-associated > Arthropoda: Insects > Digestive... | reverse complement strand
ATATATATATATATATATATATATATATATATATATATATATATATATATATATATATATATATGACATTAGAAGCCTAAGGGTTAATCTTCTACCCTGAGGATGGACACAGTATGTTCTTTTGCAACCTGGTAAATTCCCATCATGCTATTTGGCATGACATTCCATAATACAGTAATCTTCAAACAAACAAACAAACAAACAAACATGTCCTTGACTATACAGTGTAATGTATCTTTCTTATGGAGTATTAATTTGAAAACACATCTTCCAGTGAAGCTTTTACATGTAACAGCATTTGATTAGAATAGAGTACATTCAGTTCAGTCCTACCTCTACAGACTGCTTCTATATTTGATGTTTCAGTGGTAATGACTTTATATTACAGTATTCATTTTTGGGCATACTGTGTGTATGTAAACGCACAAAGCAGACATGTTTGTGGGTTGTTTATTTGACTTTTCTTTATTATAAAGTCTTATTACCTTAAACCCAAAATTCAGCATTTTGTGATGTGTTTGAAAGATACATGTTCATGCATGCAGAAGAGCTCCAAGTATGAATCATGGGGAGAATATTATGAATGTGCCCAGTTGCTGGTGCCTTGTGCTTTGTAGCTGACATTGTATTTGTAGATAATATGTTTGTACTTTTAAAGGATGTGCAGTAAGGTATTAAAGATTGTTTATTTTCTGTAAGGTAAACATAGGCCATGTGTGATGGAAATAAACCATTTGTTCTAATGCTAGCCACCCAGTGAATTCAGTTGCAGAGGCTTGACCTTATATTCTGTTCCCAGGAATGGGATGTTTCTTGCATCTTGAAAAATGAGGTCATGTATGCAGGATTGTGAGTTCTCTTTTTTTTTTTTTTTTGTTGAACATGAGAGTATAAGTGTTTGAATTTAAATCTTTCCCCATTACTGGTACCATGCCCTTTGAATGCAGTATTTATTCTCAATATTTTTTCTGATACTACAAGAAATATATTATTTGCGTTATTGTTTATACATGTGAACTTTACTTCACTGTGTTCCATAACTAGGCTCACAAAAAATTAACATGCAAGTCTGCTATGACCACAGATGTGAGTTATGTTAACCACATGAAAAGTCTCCTTGTGTAAAAGCATGCTGGGCTTGTAATTGTTTGACATTTGGAATGCATCTAAAGTGTGGAATCCTTGGATTTTGAGAGACACAGTTCTGACTAGTCATGATGACCTTAATAACATTTATTCTGAAAGTAGTTCTTTTATTCGTTTATTCAAAAATCTGGGGTAGAATTTTCAACTAACATGACCTATGGAACAGGAAATTGTCTCAAACTACAAACTGTAATTTTGGGCCTCAGAAACATTCAAAACCAATGATTTCGCACTTCATTATGTCGGGGAGACTATGAATGCATGTAGACTATATAAAATAAATGTGACAGGACTCAGAGGAAACTGTTAATTTCATGCATTGTCAAAAAGGTAGTTGAATCAACAGTTTATCCTCTAGGCATGGTAAATTTTAGCCCATTATTTTATTACTTTTACATATGTTTTTAGTATCGTTTTCACAATTCATGCCTACATGTTGCTGAAAATGGGAATACGATTACTATAAGAGCTGTTGATAACTGGAATCATCGTTTGGACTTTTACCATCATCCACGTTTGAAAGGGAAGTAAGAACAACTATATTTTGGTAACATGATCAGTCCCCATCCTTTAGTAAAGAAAAAGTGTAACCCATACTTTGTTGGGCCGTTTAGGCAAAGCTATTCTAAACCTGTGGGCAACACACATCGCTTTAGGTAGTGTGATGTGTGCCTAATATCTAGTAACGTGAACAGAATGTAATAGAAATTTCATAAAAAATGTGTCATTGTGCATGCAATTGTCATTTGGAATGTATTACATAACCAGTGTAAACCCATTATTCAGCACTTGTTTGAAAACTGCAGCAGTTGATAATTTGATTGGCTAAGTGCATAATCACATAACTTGATGTGCCAATCTTAGAATATCATATAGCGGCCTGTGTTCAGAATGCCCCTATAATAGTTGGCAGCCTTGAAAGATCATTCAGCAAGCCAGAAGAGCACTTCTGATGTGTCATATACATTAGAACAAGAAGGCAGTCCAAATACATTGAAGAACGAACTGTCTCCGATAGTTCTTCAGACCAACAGGTTATGCTCACAGACATGGGAAGTTCATTTAGGCATTTATCTCAGAAACAGAATATATTTCCTGCCTGGAATTTCACATGATTAAATTCCAAGTAGAATGACTGCTTGGTAACATCTGCCTCTGAATCAATTTTGTACTGAATCTATAAAAACATATCTTTGCAAAAAGTGAGGAAGTCCTCTTTTAGAATGGTCTGAATTTTGCTTTGTTGTATCCACATTCTAACCTGGATATGGTATGTGCATTTGATTGTGTTCTAAAATGGCTGTTTCATTGGGTGTGGAGTTCATATGGAAAACTGGACATTCCTGTAAGCCCCACGGTGTGTGCAGTTTGCTGTCATCTTACTACACCTTGCCTGGAGCCCTGCATGAGATGCTTAGTCCATTAGTTGTGAATCTGCATCTTTTATGAGAGAAATTCACAACACTTTGGTGAAATCATTGAACATTCAGAGTCCAGATACTGTAGTGAGTTTTGATTTGGTGAGTCTATTAGCAACATGCCTGTCAAGGAAGCCCTAGACATTTTTGGTAATGCGCTTCACAATGATCATTGAGTGGCAAAACGATCTGTGTTGTAGGTTGAAGCCATCGTGGATTTATTAGAATTTCGAGAAGTATATACTTTCAGGGTGACAGTATGTTGTTCCAACCAAAGAGGAGTTGGCTATCGGAGGCTCCCTGTCTCCAGTTGTCAGTAACATTTACATGGAGCATTTTGAGGAATTTGCTCGACATTGCGAAACACAAAATATCATTATGACTTTGATATGGATAACACATTTGTGGTGTCCATTATAGCTAACAGGATTTTTGCAAGTAAATCAATATGTGGCAGTGGACCATGGAAATGGAATTGGGCAGCAGGATACATTTTGGACAATGTGGTCAGCAGGAAAGGAATTCCACTGGCTACAAAGGTTTACAGGAGAGCTGCTCACACTGGCCACAGTTTTGACTTCCACTCTGTCTATCCCATGTCTAAAAAAGGGGAGTCATTCAAGAGCTTACATAATGGAGATATTATCATATGACAAGAACATCAAGACATGTGGAATGCAGTTGATAACCTTAAAAGTGATCTTCAACTCAGCACTTGTACATGACAAGTGACTGATTCAGTTCATATCAGTTCTATGAAAAGTAGTTGCAGAAGAATCAGGAAACGTCCCTTGATTCTGTTTTTATGACCTGTGTAACAGGAATTTCTAGGAAGTGTAAACACATCAGGAATCATTACAACATAGAACAGCCTTCAAAACAAAGTATACTCTTAGGAGTTTGCTCATAAGAACCAGACCAAAGGGAAATCCACAACAGACATCACCCCATGTGAATGTGGGAGAAGTTGTGCAAGTTAAACAGGTAGAATGCTAACTGTGTGGCTGTAGGAACGTAGGCAAAATTTGAAAGAGGGCCATATGGAAAAATCTGAATTGATTCTAACATGCTTATTAAGAGGGTCATCAGACATGTTGGATTGAAGCCAAGATTCTCCAAATCGAAAATAGTAGTAGCTATAGGAAACAAAATTGTTCATTAAATCCTGCCAGCCAGCAGAAATTTCACCTATTTGGATCCCCCTGATCAACAAAGAGGTTACTAAGTAGTGATATTCTACCTTTTTGGTAGTTTCAGTTTTGTATCATAGATTGTTCTAGCAGTAGGTAAATTTGGCACTAGACATTATGCCTATGTTTCATTAGAGTTACATTTTGTTTGGGGTGGGGGTGGGGGTTGCATTCTTGAAATGGTGCTGTTTAATTTGACTTTGTTGTCTGTTGTGGTTGTAGGTCTCAATAGCCACTAACACATCTCTTATGATAATTTCTGTTAACTGCTGTTCACTTTACCACATATTGGATGTTGCTAATTAATAGTGATGTGGGTTGCCCTGAACCTTTAGTGTACCTTGAACCTGTTGGACACAATGGAGTAGATGTTTCACTAACTTTTTATGTGAGGAGCAGGCCCCACTACTCTCCCCAGGTCAGTGTGTTTAGGGTTTTTAAATTTTATTTTAAATATGGATAATGGAGAAAATTCACACACCATCAGTATCATGTAGAACTGTATCTTGATGTCCGTTTTGGTTTGACTTTCAGAGTATGAAAACTGGATTTTGGTATGAAAACTGGAAATAAAATAGCTCTATGGTTGAACAATGCCAATTTGCTGGCACTTTCTTCATAATTTGCTCTTTGTGCTGAATGGTTAAGCTGATGGAAGTCGGTCCTTGTTTTATGTCAAAGAGTTGGGACCTGTAGAATGTTCCAATAAGTTGGCTGTATTCAGGTTTGCTAATATAAGCAATACAGATTTCAGAATCTTAGAACAAAGTTGTTACATTTGGAGAGCACATACCTGATCCATATCTCTTAGCCACAGCTTGATACTAGTTGCATAGTTCTGTTTTCTAACCTTTGACCTGTACCATTAAATCCTGATTTATGCTTCTTGGTGTCCCTCATTATCTGCATACTGTTAAGAGAACAATTGGGCTGATATTTTTCATACCAGAGGTCATGGTGTTTTCTAACCAAAAAAAAAAAAAAGTCAAATTTCCTTTGTGTTAGAATCTGTCTCTTACTTGAAGGCTCCCTCTGTATTTAATGTCTGGTGTAATTATCCAGGGGTAGTGTAGTCAACATCAGGTTTGAGACCAGTGGTGAGTGAAGTACAGTACAGTTGTCAAAAGTTAACCAATGACAGGAGTTACATTTGGTCCCTAGTGATTTAAGGAATTATTAGTAATATGCCCCTCTATCAGTTTGTGTATAGTGATTGTTGGGACATAATGTGAACATATTGTAATCACAGTACATGATGAAGTAAATAAGCAGAAATTTTTACTTTGATGAAAATGGATGTTTTGTGTTTTTTAATGAATGAATTTACTGTGTTCATCCACTCAGTCCATAATAGGGTATGAGAAAGTCAAGTAGGTCCTACTCCATGTTTGATTTAAATCATGCATTCATGTCCTGAAAACATAGTTGATATTCTGTTTTAATTAGTTGCCAGTAATAATATGTTTATGGCTATTTATACCTTCAAAGTACATTTAGTTGTTCAAGTAATTTATAAATATTTTAGAAATTACTAAGTGCACTGTTTTTCTCATGAAGCTTCCTTGCCTGCAGTTGCTTTGAGATGCAGGGAGACAATTCGATATTTTTTGCCAAGACATGGCTTACCGCGTTTGTTTTACTCTGTGAGCTTGTCCAGTGAGGGATACTGCAGATTTTAGTTACTGGCCCACTTACAGTACCTACTTTATGTTTTTATCATTATTAATTGTGTCTGTATTGAACATAATCCATGCACTTGGGGTACACCTGTAGAATGTGAGACCAGACCAGCAGTGATTGCAGGACATGTCCCGAAGATAGTCAGGGTTGACTGTGCTGAACATCTCAGTGTATTTCAGATGGGAAGAATTTTTGAATTGTCATTGTTGAAGGCAGTGAGTTTAAAGCACCATCCTGGCTAGATGAAATGAATCCCAGTTGTCCTCCTAAATGCTGTCAATTTTTTTACATTTGTAGTAAATGCATCTATCGATAATAAAGACAGACTGCTGTGAGCAACTTGTGGCTTGTCAAAAACTCACCAGGGAGTTGGGACAGTGAGACATCAAACTATGGCTATTCCTTAACAGTATTGGACTAATATGACATTTTGATTAATAGATTCATGCAATGAAATATTCTCATGAAAGAATATTACCTACATATGCTGAATATTATTTATATGTGTATTGTGAGTGATTATTTATAAAGTTGGGTGCGTTGAAACAATTGCTGTTTTTGTTATTGAGTATGATTGGGAGTCCTGTGCTTTAATATGCTTTGCAGTGTATGAGTACGTCCCCATTGCTGTTGTGAATGATGAATGTGTGTTGCTTTCACTTTGTTTTTTGATGTTGCTGCTGTTGCATGCTTTTGTTTGTTATGTTATTTAGCAAGTTGTGTTTTGTGCCTGCCTGTCTGCATAAATTCACTTTGCTCACGGGAGATTACATCACGAGGCCGCATGCTGAAAATGGGGAGATTTACCCATGTGAGTGCATGAATTGTTACATTTTGTTGCCTGCATTTGCTGATAGTAATTGTGACAGTGTGATAAATCTCAAGAGATATTTGCTGAAAAGTTACTCATTTGTTGAAGGAGGTTGCATAAACTACTGGTAAGCCTTATTGTGATGAGTGCAGTAGCTTACAGATTTTTATGAATTTTACATCTGTTAACCATGCAAACTTTTGTGTTGTTCACAAAAACCCACAACTGAAATAAAAACTGGTCTTAAATTTATATACTTCTTTCAACAGGTAGAAAGATTCAGTAAGTATAAAAGGAAGCCCCTGACTTGAGAAAGATTGTACTTAACACATATCTATATGTACAGACATAGTTATCTGCCTGATATTATAATAATTCAGTTATATGAATATTACTTCATTAAGTGAAACATTCTTCACTCTCAGGAACAACCTGCAGCATCGCACATTGTATGAAAAACACTTTAGGGAATGTTGAGCACTGCAGGTCTGCCTTTCAGTTTCAGCCGAACAGTTTCCTTGACCTCCTTATCCTCAACTAATTGAACACATTTCACACCATTTCCAATAAGGAAAGCTGTGCCAGAATTTACAATATTGTCTTTTGAGTGGAAACACTGCAGTATCTGATTTGTAGTTACAGACATTTTAGGGGAATATGTTGCCATTTTTCCTATAAAACCTGCCATTTGCCTGACTTGGCTAACTTCTGCTCTGAAGATGAAGGCATCATGTTCATCTTAAACATCGGTAACCACCACTCAGAGTACATGATGTCACACTCAGAAGACATCACTCTAAATTTACAGCATCAGCACTGTCTTGTAACTATTAAAGCAGAACTTCTTTATTGTACTAATGTAACTATCATAATATACAACAATTGATAGAGGGATTGTTATTTACCTTTTTTTTCTCAAAATTTTTTTTGTAATTTTATTATAATCGTCATTGGATTTCATTACCTTTCTTTCATTTTCTCTTTATTTCTGCCCAACTTTTTTGTATTGTATCATAGGAGAATTGCTGTCTTTTTTTATGCATTACAAATGGAACAATTTTCTGTGTCATTATATATTAAACTGGCTACTGTGGGCTGTCTTTAGGAACCTTTACTATTTACATAATATTGTGTTTATAAGAAACTGAATTTAAGTTGCGAATAAAATACTTACAGATGAACTCTCTGAATGGAGCCTGTTTATAAGATGTGGACTTTATGGATTTTTAATGGGTTAAGCTTTATGCAACTTGTTTTACAATCATCTAAAAAGACCTAATATTGCAGAAATGATATATATATATATATCTGTATATATATAGGTAGTGTGCTCAAACAGTTGATATTTGAAGAGGATGATATTTGTACAACACACATTTCAGTTCTGGCTGACAAGATCAGTTAATGGTATTTCACTGCTGCTATAATTTACAGCATGACAGTTTATTACTGCAGGGCAGTGGAAACTTTGTATAAGGGGCCAAATGCAGAAGCATGGAAACACTGGGGACTAAACAATGGACACTCAACTAATACAGTGTGATGCAAATAAATAAAAACTTACTTGTTTCAAGCTGAGCTATTATAGAATATTTCCTGTTCTTGAGAACACATGGTCAGTTGGTGTAACGTATGTTTGAGACTTTATATCCAGCACTCAGGAACACATGTCGAGTTTCCACTCTCATGTATATTTTATTAAAGAAGAAAATTATAGTGAAGACAGTGATGCAAATGTGCTTTGACTGAATAATTTCTAATTTATCCAAATTCCATAATTTCACTTTGTTCAGAAGATTGAGTGCTGTCCTAATTAATGAACATCATATTCATACAATAAATTGACTAACACTGACATGTATGATGCTTGATCTTCACTTTGTACACCTCTGCACTGCTTTGTGTTGGACTGACTTAACATGACTGTTTTACTTCTGACAGGAGCATATACGGATTCATAGTGGAGAGAAGCCATTTGAGTGTGCCAATTGCGGCAAGAGATTCTCCCACTCAGGATCGTACTCGAGTCACATGACCTCCAAGAAGTGCCTCGTTATGAACCTCAAAGTGGGCCGTGGAGGTCGTGGTGGGCCCAATTCCCTCCTAGATAAATGTCCACCTCATCACAGGGGTGCAGGTCCTGCATCCAAACGTTCCCTAACAAATAACAGTCCTTTAAATAGTAATACATCCAATGCTGCAACAAATTCCAACATAAACAATAGCTCTTTTCCACCGATGCTTCCCAAGTATGGTGATGCCTTCCTCTCTGCAGTCACTCCTCGGGTGCCTTCAAGGTATCCCACTTCAACATCACATACATCACATCCTCACCCTGCAGCTCCCAGTTTACATCCTTTCTATATGGCTGTAGCCCCTACAATGCACCTAAATCCACACCCCAACTCAGGGATCAACCCTTATAAACTTCCTACAACCCTTAGTCATCTCCTGGAACATCTGACTGCTTCTTCACCACCTCATCAACCAAGAATCTCTGATGCTGAGGATGACAAGAAAATGGAAGAAGTAGTGGAAGAGGAGAAAGAGAATGAAATAGGAAATGATACCCAAAACCAGGAGAAAAAAGATAATGGAGGTAAAGGAATTTATTTCAGTGGTTCTCAGATTTTAATGTTCACTAAGATTATAATTCTAAGTAGAATGCTGTGATAAAAGTTGCACAGTACAAGGTAACTGCTTGCTGTGTAGTACTGTTTGGTTACTCAGAGAGAGACAACTTAATCATCGGTTACATAAACATAATTAAAACTTTCAGACCATCTTTGTGTTACCCCATAGTGAGTACTGTCAAAGAGACTGGTTTTATTAGGATTATAAGTTTGAAATGATAAGTCTTCACTGATGTTCTGTACTACTGTACTATAAGCCCTGTAGCATAATTAAATAGCATGTGCTGGGAATATACTGAAAGTTGTTATCATAACTGGTGCATCAGTAATATTGCACTGGAGAAAGTAACACAACATTATGTGTGTAATGGATTTTTAATTACAGACTGTAAGCAATCTACATATGTCATAAGATTCATACATGTAAAATACTTGGGTTGTCTTCTTATTTGTAAACATTTTAAAATTACTATTCATTGCATTATGTATGTCAGTCACACTTCTCTGAGTGATACATTAAAACCTGTCTTCACTCCACTTCTTTCACACAATTCTTTCCATGTAGTACAGAGAGGTTATGTGCAGACTAAGCCAAAACACTGTCCTTCTGCTGTGCACAAACAGTGCCGATTGCCACATTTCATGCTTGCTGGCTGCAGTCGTAGTGGAAGTGCAACAAATTTGTTTATGTATGTACATTACATGTATATGCATTTGTTGGCTCACTACGTAGGTGTAAATATTCCTGTAATAGAACATATTAAGTGCTCTTGCAATCTATCTGCTCCATCATATCTCCATTCATTTAAACATACCAGTTCTCTATGAGATATAAATTAAAGTCTGACCCACAAAGTGTACCTAGATACTGACAAGCAGGCTGTCTTGAAAATTGTATTGCAAACCATACTGTCAGCCCTGCAACACAGGTAGCTGCAATTCCAATGCAGTGTGCTACAGGGATATCTCTGTTTTTAGGTTTAGGTTTATTTCACTTTCCATCTATCCTTTACAAGGTCATTGACCACAAGGATATAGAAATTGTCAAGTACATTAAATCTATACAGGATCCTAATGTTAATTGTTAGCTATTATTATATAAGGTTTATAATTGGTTAATGTTTCCTTAACAATGTTCAAGCTGTAT
>Ga0268261_10004974_pt1 | contig 10027 bp, 5 predicted proteins | sample TergutNc150P1_FD_190353 | JGI IMG/M metagenome (GOLD analysis project Ga0268261, IMG submission 190353) | Nasutitermes corniger P1 segment gut microbial community from laboratory colony in Florida, USA - Nc150 P1 (SPAdes) (version 2) | ecosystem: Host-associated > Arthropoda: Insects > Digestive... | reverse complement strand
CAACATGTTTCGGTCAGTCCTCCGACCATCATCAGGGGTCCGTTCCCGTACCTTGCGCAATTACTACGTGTCAGCCTGCCTGCTTCGTCGCATTTCAGTTTGTGGCGGTATGCTATCTGTATGTGTATACCTGCGATGTACCAGTCGGTGTGGTGTCTGGATGTGTACTCACATTTTTAACGTGTGTAGTTTTAAATGTGAACTGTGAAAGTGTTTTAATTAATAAGTGCATGAGTTGGTAATGAAAAGTGCATGGTTTTGTTGTTTTCGACCGTTAATTCTTCCTGGATTATTTATGGCTTTGACTAACTATAAGTTTTGAACGATAAATTGTAGTTTTGTATTTGAGCTATATTGTTGAGTTATGTCTGTTTTAGAGTCATTTTATACTTAAATTATTCCGCATGTATAAGGTAAGTGCACTGGAGCAGTAACTTCATCAAAACGCAGCTGACGTGAATTTGCCAGAGATTTAGCTTTTATTTATTGTAATTTTAATACTTGATGAAATCTTGTCTAGGAATGAAAGACGTAGTATTGATACATGTCCAAGCAGCTACTGTTGTTAAATACCAATTAATATGAACAATAAATAAATACATAAATAAATAAGGTAGGTGTAGTTGTTGGCCAATCCCGGTGGCCGTGCCATCTAAGGTGTAGGTCTGCGTTCGCTGGATTGCTGGGATTGCTGGCTCGAATCCCGTTGAGGTCATGGATGTTCGTCTCTTGTGGTTGTTGTGCGTTGTGTAGGTAGCCGCCTCTGCGACCAGCTGATTACTCATTTAGAGCAGTCTTGCCGGATATGTGTGTGTTGGTGTGTGTGTGTGTGTGTGTGTGTGTGTGTGTGTGTGTGTGTGTGCGCGCGTGCGCGTGCGCGCCTAAGTGTGTGTGATTGATCTAGAAACCTTAACATTAAGACGGCCTGGTCCTGATGTGGGCTGTTATGTCAGAGGAGGAGGAGGAGGAGGAGGAGGAGGAGGAGGAGGAGGAGATGAAGGAGGAGAAGGAGAAGGAGGAGGCGTAGTATTTGAATAAAATACTCTGCGAGTGCAAAAACCTGTTCCAAAGGGTTAGGAAGTGTTTAAATCACAATTAACCATATGGACTTCGTAATAGAGACGTAGTGTGTTTTCAATGAGTTGCAACCTGAACATTTATAAATTATGTAGAAGAATTTAGTGCTCAAAGGTTTAGGAACTACGTAAATATTGTGTTTGCTGCTGTAAATAAGAGACTTACCTCTGGTTGCTAGTCACTGCGGAAATATGAGGGGCATACCGAAGGATTGTGTTCGCCACATGAACGTCAGGGGACGTATTGAAGAGACTTGATCTCTACCGGAATGTAAGGAAGTAGACGAAGGGTCCTGATAATTAAAGAAATGTCAGCAACCCGAGAGGTCCTGATGTCTGTGAGCATGTAGACATCGAAGGGTCCTGATTTCTAGAGGAATCTAAATTACGTATGAAGAGGTTCAGACGTCCATGTGAACATAAGAGACGTATCGAAGTGTCCTGATCTCTGCAGTAGGACAGTGGACTCACCGTACAGACGAACTGTGCCATCCGCATGCCCCAGCGAGTTGGTAGACACACACATGTATGTGCCCAGGTCCCTTCGGCTGAACTGGTTGATTGTTAGCTTCAGGTGTACCTTGTATGACGTTCGATTCTCCACAATCGAGTGTTTAGTCCTGGAAAAGAAACCCTCATAGTATTAGAGAAAGATATGAGCAAGAACTGCCTTCTAAACGCGTTACTGTCGAAAAAATGTAGGGAAGGAAAGAAGTGTTGGGTAGACGAGAAAGAAGACGTAAGAAGCTACCGTTAGACCTAAAGTAAACGAGGACACTGGATATTGAAAGAGGAAGCACTAGATTACGCGTTGTGGAGAACTCTTTTTGGAAGGGGCAATGGACCTGTCGTAAGATAAAATATGGAATGAGTGAATGAGTGAATGAGTGAGTGATTGAATGAATGAATGAACAAGATCTTACTACCTTGTAGTAGGGAAGCAGAGAATAAATTATTTGAAAGGAAGTAATAGGCTTCCATTGGTGTGTGACAGTTTTTGTGTTCTGTCGGTGATATCAGATTCATCCTGTTTGACTATCTGACAGGTTTGTACCTATGATCTCTCTTTCTCTCTCTCTTTCTCTCTCTCTCTCCCCCCCCCTCACGCACGCACGCACGCACGCACCCTCGCGTAAGTTTTACTGTGATTTTGTTGTGGATTTTGATTTCGGTTTAATTAAAAAACTGAAATAGCTGGGGAACCTGGACGTGATTTTAAACGTATCCAAGGTCCAGAATGCTGGATTAAGCGGTAATACCTCGTACACCAATATGTATTCCCATCTGTGTCGGAAGAGAGTTTACTTTGACAGTTTTTAGGCGCGTTCGCAAAATTGCGAAAAGCGACAATTAGCTTCGTCATGTCTGTCCGTCCGTCCGCATGAAACGACTGGGCTCCCGCTGGACGGATTTTTATGACATTTAATATTTTAGTTTTAACGTTTATGGGTCCGTGCATCGTAAGAGTATTCTAATATATATCCAACAAGACGCGACGTTACACAGTTTATAATATCTGGAAACTGCCCTACATGTTTCGGGTGGTACCACCACCCATCATCAGGAGCGCATACACTTGTATCTACAGCATCTGGTACTTGTCACACCCGTACTGCTATCTGCCGCTACAGGCAGGTAGCAGTAACGGTGTAGGGTTTTCTGAAATATGTGACTTCCGAAAGGGAATTGAAAGATTAGTCCATGCGGGCCCTATTTCTTGAAAAACTGACAAGTAGAAACCTCTTGCGCTTTTTAAAGTTAACTTTTCTTTTCTGAAATTTCAATAAATTTAAGCTGACTGCTGCTGGTGCTACTACTACTACTACTACTACTACTACTACTACTACTACTACTACTCCTCCTCCTCCTCCACCTTCTCCTCCTCTTCCTCCTCCTCCTCCTCCTACTACTACTAATGCTGCTGCTGCTACTCCTACTCCTCCTACTAATACTACTACTACTACAACTACTAATCCTACTACTACTACTACTACTACTACTACTACTACTACTACTACTACTACTTCTACTACTACTACTACTACTACTACTACTACTACTACTACTACTACTGCTGCTGCTACTCCTACTACTACTACTACTACTACTCCTACTACTACTACTACTACTACTACTACTACTACTACTACTACTACTAATACTACTACTACTAGTACTACTACTTTTTCTTCTTCTTCACGAATATTGTTTTGGAGGAAAGGTATTTTAAACAGCAAGAACTTGGCAGTTTTCAGTTGTATTCTACTTGCATTTACGAAACTGTATATTGACCAACTTTAATCTGTATAAAAGGGGATCGAAATAAAATGATCTGCCACGCGTGCGAATGACAACCATTTAACTTTCAGAATTCCTAGATGTTCTCGTCGTTCCATGCCGAAAAATTGTTTTTTTTTCAAATATGTGCTGCGGCAGCACGAAGACACAGTTAGCATGAGTGATTCAAAAAATTCTCTGCCTAAAACGAAAATATATCATGGTATGTTCCGACGTATTAATTAAGGGTGCGTTTGTTACCTTTGTCCACCTCCTGATTTTTTGAACTTCCACGCTTTGAATCTGGCTATGTTTGGTTTCAGTGTAACTCTGTCTGGGACCGAATAAAGTATTGTTTTATTTACACAATCAAACTGGATCCTCTTCCAGAAACGTAGTGGTTTGAAAACCTGGATCAATGGGGAAAGTCCGAAAGAATGGTCTTAACCGTCCTACACTCTCTGGTTCTTCCAGAGAGTATAATACGTTTAGCCAGCGACCACATATTTTAATGCGCATTTGATATAATCACCGATGATGCTAAGCACCATAACACTCAGTATTCAGTGGCCTTTGTTTATGTAATCACTTAGTACTTTGTTTTATGCTGGGATATTCAGGCTGATTATCATGTGATCAGAACCAAACACAATAGCGCTTTCCATTACACTCCACCACGTGCAGTTCTTAAAACTGCTTTATACTGTGTGGATTGCAGTAGCGTACATTTTAAACACTGATTTAAGAGAGCGTGTTCAATAGTCAACTCACGTTTATTTTTCTAAGAAACAAACCCACGCAGCAGTGAGAATTACAGCCTTTCAATCGGAGTTATCTATACCTTTGTGTAAAGGTTCGTATGTGTGGCTTTAGAGTTCTCTGATTTACACCTATGGGTATGGCACAGCATGAGAAAAGTATGTCATTGTGGAATAAACAGTGTTCAGTGTCTTGAGTTTTAAATTGCACAGAAAGTTCCACTGATTGTCAGTCAAGGGCGTATGGAAGTTGTTTTTGGCAGCGGCTGTGTAGACATAACGTTGTTCAGTGTTCGGCTGTACGTGTCCGCGACGTAAATCTTGGACATGTCAGCCGGAATGACGTGCAGCGTAGCTGGAGACCTCGAACGGCATGTGATGCGGCTGACTGAAATTGCGTTGATTGATGATCAAGGAACGTAGCGTAGCGGGAAATCTCGATCACCATCTGACGAGGCTTACAAAATCGCTGTGATGAAATTATCAAGAGAGGTCTGAGCTTTCTTTCTTTTTTACTGCCTTGGATCATCCACCACACAGCCCCTACTTGACTCCATGCAACGTCTGTCTTTCCAAAGCTGATGGTAAATACTGTAAACGAGGAGAACACTTCTTGTCAGATGTTGAAATAATATCAGTGCAGATGTAGCTTCATCAGGAAGGCGAACAATTCCATCGTGAGGGAGTCATAAACCTGACTATATTCTTCTTATTCTTCTTCTGACACTGCAACCCTGAATGGGTATTGGTCTTCTGCATCAGATCATTCCATGCTTTTCTGTCTTTGACGTTTTGACTCCGATTTCTCAGGTTTAGCTTCTTTATAAATCATTTATCACTTCGACTCTCCATCTCTTCTTTGACCCTCTTTTGGTTTTTACTCCTATTGGGTTCCTCTCAGTAATCTTCTTAACCAGTTTTATATCTTTCATAATACAACTGGCGATATTGTCCTTAAATGTTTGCACCACTGACGTGGTCGTGTTCAGAATTATCTGCGTAAAATTAGAGAACGAATTTCAAGTAGGTACACTCTGTTGTTCCAATGGAATATCCGTTCTTGATATGGGGCAGGGGAAATAGGGAGCATTACGTTTCAGTGCAGCTTTGTAGATTCTGTTCATTTTCAGGCATGATATTATCTTTTAATTTAAAGTTACTCCTTAGTGTAGCTTGAAAGTTATGTTAAATCTGTGTCCAAATGCTGCATCATGACGGCATACAGGAAGGTTGAAACTACCAGCGTATTATTAATACTTACGCTAGATACAATTTAACAGATTCACACTCCGTCCACTTTTTCACTTGGAATAGAGCCACAGAAACCAGTTCGATGGGAAGTTTGATGAGTTTCAGAACGAATAGCTGCGAAGCATGAAATTATTGAATGTACCAAGAATTATCAAGAACGTGGTCACTCACAGTTTTGATCTACCCCAACCCACAAGGTTAGGTAGTTTAGTCATAAGCATGCTATAAGCTAAGGACTTTTCATACAGAATTTCAAACTTCCAAGACAAGCCAAGCCTCTCACGTTTCCCTTTTATACCCGTATAAATTTTCATTAGGTTAGAATGGTGGCAGTAAAGACATTGACATTTATAACTTCAAATATGAATTGATGTGCATATTTTCAGGGCCATTGTGAGTCCCTAAACGCTCCTTACGCAACTTCCAAGTGTGAATTCAATAAGTAAACCCTTTGCAAGGAACCCGTAGAAAGAACTTTCGCTAGAATTTAGCTTCTGGAAAATATCAAATTACACTTGTAGTTTACTGCAAAGGAGGCTGAATTTTCTATCACGGTGATACGATGTCTTTCAAACTTACTGCGATATCTGTTTTCCTGTCTCTGTCACACACACACACACACACACACACACACACACACACACACACACACACACACACACACACACACACACACACACACACACACACACACATTTGAGACAGTAAATACAAGAGGCAGATACTGTTAAGATTTCAGAATTAGGGATTCTAAACTCCTTAACTGGTTGTATGTTGTGACTGGGAAAGAAATTCTTTCTTTTTTGCACTTAAGGTTTAACCCTTTAAACGCTGAATTAAATCCCATTTGCCATTTGCTGGTATTATTAGGAGTTCATTTTCTCCACGTTAGCAGGATAAGGGTTAAATCACCGTTCTTGGTTTCATGCGGATAATGTTAAATATTAATATCCGAAATGCGTGAAAAAATATTTCCATACTGAAGTAAATTTTATTGTCAGAATTCTAAACATACACTTAAACCTTCTCCATGATAGGTGGAAGATGCACACGACCATAAAAAAAATTTGTATCTGTTTCATACACCTGTGTGTATTTAGATATGGTGACGGAACCAGCAAATGCATGTATATAATTAGCTCAGTGCGTGGCCATGTATATAATTAGCTCAATGCGTGGCCATGTATATAATTAGCTCAATGCGTGGCCATGTATATAATTAGCTCAATGCGTGGCCATGTATATAATTAGCTCAATGCGTGGCCATGTATATAATTAGCTCAGTGCGTGGCCATGTATATAATTAGCTCAATGCGTGGCCATGTATATAATTAGCTCAGTGCGTGGCCATGTATATAATTAGCTCAGTGCGTGGCCATGTATTATTTAAAAGCTTTGTCTACGTTAGCATCAAATTGCGCCCTCCCCCTTATGTACTCTTTTTCTAAGTTCTGAAACGGTACCCATAAATTTTACTGACATACGGTACTTGTGATTTATTTAGGCTCAAATGTACGATAGCAAATTATAACAAGTATACTTTGGTTACTTTTGTTCGTGTCTATAAAGCCATTTATACATTTCGTGGTTCCATTTACACAGACTCTATTCACAGGATAACATGATTTGTAAAAGGATGATAAACTGAGGTGTCAGCCCATTAGTAATCCGTACAATGGTGACATATTTGACTCGACGTTGTAACAGTTCTCGCCATTCCTGAACAAATAACTCCCGTTATCAGGGACTGTGCTCGTTCTGTCCTCAGCCTGGTTTTTCAGGAAAGCTGCCAGGGAATTGGATCAGTGGCGTATAGCCTGTGAGCGGATGATTGTGGAATACTTGAATTACACGGTACTAGACCTGCTGAGTAAATATAACTAGTAATGTAATGGTTTATACGAGTGTAAAATTCGGTCTATCATATTGAGGGAAAAAGCGTAGGCTCATGGTGTTGGATGATAATAGCATGCTGAGAAAGACATTTTGGCCTGTCAGGGAAGAATTAACAGGAGGTTGGTGAAAATTGTGTAATGAGGAGCTTCGTGATTTTTACTGCTCATCAAATATTACACGAATGATCAAATAAAGGAGAATGGGATAGATGAAGCATGAGATACGTTAAAGTATAGAGGAAAAGTAGGCCTAACTACAAGAATTTGTTTGGGAAACATGAAGGAAGGAAATCGCTTGGAATACCTGGGCGCAGATGAAAGGATAATATTAAGATTGGTCTTAAAACAGGGTAAGGTGATGGAGCATGGACGAGGTGCATGCTACTCAAGCTAGGAACAGGTGTCTAGCTTTTGTGTTAACGCGGTAATGGACCTTGACTATCCATAGTACGTGGGGAGTATCTGGATTAGATGGGGAAATGTTAGCTTTTCGTGAAACACTTGGAACCATCTAGTAGGCTTATTAGTTTAGCTATACAATTATACATTTCAAAACTCCTTGCATTTCAGGTAATATATATGTAGTGCATATAGTGAACAAGCAGATCACCAACAGACAAGAACACCAAACACGCACAGATAACACACATGCGGCCACATACTGCGTAATAACACAAACTCAACGAACGCAAATCAGCGGGAGGAATAGTAACGGCACAAAGCACAGCGGAGGACCCTCTGAAGATGGTCGAAAAAAAACACCGAAACATGTAGGGGTTTTATACTTACAAATATGTTTTTAACATTTTATTGGTTTTAAATGTTGAAGTGAGTGTGTTTTAAAGTGTGACTATTGCATGAGTTGGATTATATAACAAATTCCAGTACCCTCTTGTTTCCTTAAGGTAATCCAGTAGCTACTTACATCTTCTTACTCGTCTTACTGTCACTTCTATGCTTCCCGCTATCTTTCTTTGAATAACGTATTTTAGAAGGCGGTTCGTATGCAAGATGTGACCAATCCAGTTAGCCTTCCATCTTTATTTCTTTGTTTGTAGGATATTCCTCTCCTCCTCGACTCTTCTTTGTAACACTTCTACATTTCTTACGTGATCGGTCCAACTGATCTTCTCCATCCTTCTCCAGCACCACATTTCAAAACCTTCCAGGTATTTCTGATCTACTGTCCGAAGTGTCCAAGGTGCAGCACCAAGCAAAGTTATACTCCAGGTGTAACACTTTACGAGTTTATTCCTATTTATATCCAGTTTGCTGGTGTAAGAGCCTGATGGTTGAAAGATATTTTTGCCATGACAATACTGGATGTAATTGTTCGTGTACATCTTACATTATATGTTATCATACTACCCACATAGTTGAAATATTTCACATTATCCGGCTAGTTTTGAGCTTTCATTTGTATTGGGGACGGTAGCCTTGAGATTCTCATCACCTTAGTTTTTTTTCCACATTCATTTCCATTCCGTAGCATATGCTAATTTAATATAGCGTAAAATTTTATTTTGGAAAATATTAAGCCTATAATGAATTAATTAGAGACAGAATGCGCAAGACGATAGCCTGTGCTAAAAGGAATCGAATTACACATGTTTTTATTTGCTAATATTCCTGTTAAATGAAGGCGATCTAATGGCCTAGTTACAAAACAGGTTATGGATCAGGTATTTGTGGAAAAATCTTACGAGAATGAAATGCTTTGTAGAACAAAGCACAGATGGGAGGATAAGATTAAGGCACCTAATGAAGCGTTCTTTGGTACGTGATGTATTTTTTAAACTTCGCAAACATAGGAACTAATGGCATGGTGTGTTATCAACTGGAAATGATTGTAACTGGCCAGTAATTGAAAGAACCTGCCGTTAATAATATTAAGTAACATATTTTTCAAAACGTCTTAGAAAACATCAGTAACATCTGCCAGGTTGGAAAACCAAGGAAAAAATTTTAAATAGTTATTGAACGGCAGAAGCCGAAATAAAACAAGTCTATAAAGTGCGAATTTTGAGGTTCTAACTGCAGAAACATATTCTGTAGTGTGATGTCTTGTAGTTTGTTAGATATACACATACTTTTCAGAGGAAATTTGCTTTTCTTTTACTGTGTACGCTGAAGATGGAAGTAGGTGTTTCCTTGAAATCGTCCGTGATAAACAGTGTCGTATTGATTAAATCATGTAAATCCGAAATGTTACAGAGCACGTGCGGTTTACAAAGTTGACACTTAATCCAAGACTTCGTTATTGGGACAGCAATAACTTTGCAAGTTGTGCTGGGACACACAAAACTATCAGAGAATCGTGGAAAGCCTAGCAGGCAGTACACCACTGGATTCAGCGAATCATAGACAGCCTGTCAAGTAGCACAACAGTGTTGCCAGTGAATCTTTCTCAGTGTAGCAGGGTGTACAACGCTGTAGCGAGTGAAAGATGGGCAACCTAACTGAGAGAAACCTCCTTCATACTGGTCCAAGTGTGTGTGTATGGAACTAATCAAGCCAGTTGACGTTACTGTAAATGAGATTTTCTGCAAGTGTGTGTGCAGAACTCAGAGCTCACACTAATTACTGTAGTAGGTTTGCACCCTTGTGACAGAATTGTGATTCCGCGTGAGGATTGAGGATCGACGGTTTGGTGTGGGGGGCGCTTTGGGAAGGATGGTTAACCCTTTAAAACCCGAATTAAATCCCATCTGCTATTTGCTGGCATTATTAGGAGCTCACCATTTTCTCCACGTTAGCAGGATAAGGGTTA
>Ga0268261_10004973_pt1 | contig 10030 bp, 6 predicted proteins | sample TergutNc150P1_FD_190353 | JGI IMG/M metagenome (GOLD analysis project Ga0268261, IMG submission 190353) | Nasutitermes corniger P1 segment gut microbial community from laboratory colony in Florida, USA - Nc150 P1 (SPAdes) (version 2) | ecosystem: Host-associated > Arthropoda: Insects > Digestive... | reverse complement strand
ACATGCGATGTTGATTGAAGGTAATTCAACGTATGCTTTAGATAAAGCAGTTAACTATATATGTACTAAATTAATTAGTGAAGATCACTCGTTTGATGAATCAATCTACCAAAGAGTGCTTAACCATCAAGTAGCGGATATCATTCAATATGATTTAAGTGATGTGAAATTAAAGAAAGAGAATGTTCTAGATATTAGACAACGTTTCTCACAAACTGCTTTAGAGGAATCTAATGTGCAAATCTATGTGATTAAGTATGTTGAAGAAGCATCTAGTATTGTTTTAAATACACTGCTTAAGTTTGTAGAGGAACCAACAGAGAATATTTATGCGATCTTTACAACTCATAATGCACAGAAGGTATTAGGTACGATCGTGTCTCGATGCATGCTGTATAGATTGGCTAATAACGATATTGATAAAGTAAAAGAAATCTACTATCAATCATTCCCTAAAGATGATGTTGATTTAGTATCAACGATATCTAAAGATGAAGTCATTATTGAAAACATTTTAAAATCAGAAGGATTTACTATGTTTAAAGATAACGCTAATAGAATCTTTACCTCTTTAGTAGAAGGTAACTACTACTTAACAACCCATGAGTTATTAGATCAATTTTCAAAAGATCAATTAGATGATGTTAAGATTTATTTTGAGTTATTCTATACATCAATCTCTAATCCTGATTTCTTACAAGGATATGGATTATCTCAAGATACAATTAGTCAAATACTAAGTCATGATCGTTATGAAACATTATTAGATGCGGTCTTAGGGGCTCGTGTTCAATTAGAAACAAACATGAACAAGGATTTAATCGTTGATGAATTCGCTATTAGATGCGAGGGGATTAAGTAATGTTAGTAGTATCTGTTGTATTTAAAGGTAAAAATAAAGAGTATTATTTTAAGATGGATCCAGCTATTACAGTAGAAAACAACGACCATGTGGTTGTTGAGACAGTTAGAGGACAAGAACTTGCGATAGTACGCAACAACAATGTTTCTAATACATCAATTCCAGTTGAGAAGATGATGCCTGTCATTCGTAAGGCAACTAAGAAAGACATTGCCCAATACGATGAAAACATTGAACTAGCTAAAGATGCTTACGATACATTTAATCGTATCTTAAAAGAGTTTCCAAACTTAGATATGTCTTTAATTGAAACAGAGTATAATTTAGATCGTTCTAAGTTACTATTCATGTATGTATCAGATGATCGTGTTGACTTTAGAGAGTTGTTAAAAGCATTAGCTTCTAACTTTAGAACAAGAATCGAATTAAAACAAATTGGTGCTAGAGACAAAGCTAAACTAGTAGGTGGTTTAGGTCCTTGTGGTATGGAGATTTGCTGTACAAGGTATTTAAAAGAATTCGATAACATTTCGATTAATATGGCTAAGAATCAAATGATATCTTTAAATCCTATTAAAATATCTGGTTTATGTGGAAGACTTTTATGTTGTTTAAAATATGAGAATGAACAATATTCTCAAATGAAAAAGACCTTCCCTAAAATAGGAACAACTGTAGAATACGATAAGGGTAAATACCGAGTATCAGGCATGAACTTATTATCAGATCAAATAAAAATTGAAGCGGATGGTGTCATTAAGTTCGTTGATAAGGCTGAAGTAAAATGGTAGAAGTAGAAAACTATCTCTTAGAGAATAGAAAGTTAAAAATTATCCAAAGAAAAGATATGTTTAACTTTTCTTTGGATAGTGTTCTACTTAGCCATTTTGTTTTTATATCCAAGAAAAATAGTAAGCCAATTGTAGATTTTGGTACAAACAATGGTGCTATTCCTTTAATATTATCAACTTTAACTAAAGGAAAGATATTAGGTATTGAAATACAAAAAGAAGCCGTTGACTTAGCACAAAAGAATATTGAATTAAACAATCTAACTAATCAAGTAGAGATCGTTTTTCAAGACATCAAAGATTTTGTGAATGAGTATCCTGATAAAGTAGGAACGGTTGTGTGTAATCCACCATTCTTTAAGGTAGGAGAAAGATCTAACTTAAATGAGAATGAATACCTACAAATCGCAAGACATGAAATAAAGATTAATCTTGAACAAATCATAGAGTGTGCTTCTAAGATACTAGATAATAACGGTAGATTCGCAATGATTCATCGTCCTGATCGTTTAGTAGAGATTATAGAATGGATGTTACATTATAAAATCGAACCTAAACGACTACAATTGGTTTATCCTAAAGTAGGTAAAGATGCCAATATGGTATTGATAGAAGGACGTTACCAAGGGAATAAGGGTGGTCTTAAAATAGAAACACCAATCTATGCCCATAATGATGATGGGTCTTATTCTGACCAAGTAAAAGCCATGTTTTTAGGAGGAGATTCTAATGAAGACCTTTAAATACTATTACAATGATTTGCCAACAATCTTTGTGGTATCTACACCGATAGGTAACCTTACTGAAATGAACCAAAGGGCCATTGATACTTTAACCATGGTCAATGATATCTATTGTGAAGATACAAGAGTAACTGCTAAGTTATTAAATGCCTTTGACATTAAAGGAAAGAATTTAGTCTCTTATCACTTACATAATGAATACGATAAAACCCAAGAAGTGCTTGATAAGGTAAAAGAAGTAAAACACATAGCCCTTGTTAGTGATGCAGGTTATCCTTTAATTAGTGATCCAGGCCAACATCTTATCCAAGCTGCGATTGAACAAGATATCAATGTGGTTGTCATTAATGGTGCCAATGCTTTATTACCAGCATTAATTAACTCTGGATTCAAGACTATACCTTTTACCTTTATTGGTTTTTTAGATCACAATCAAAAACAAGCAAAGAAAGAGTTATCACAGTACAAAGACTATTCTCATACTCTAGTCTTATATGAATCGGTTCATCGTTATAAGAAAACACTTAATACCATACTAGAAGTTTTAGGTGATGTGAGTGTTTGTATATCAAGGGAATTAACTAAAATAAATGAAGAACATATTTATGGAAGTGCGAGTCAACTGCTTAATGAAGACTTAGATTTAAAAGGTGAATTGGTTATCTCTATTGATAATACAAATACTATAGAAAATACCCAAATATCTGATGAAACATTGATTGAACAAGTCAATCTATTAGTAGCACAAAATACTTCTAAGAAAAATGCGATAAAAGAAATCGCAAAGAAATATGGAAAAGAAAAGAATTATGTTTATGATTTAGTGCATAAAAAGTAACAAAAAATGTTAAACTATCTATAATGTAATAGATATGAGGTGATGTCATGGCCAACGGCTTTAATGAATTTAATATTGATTGTAAGGAAGAAATAGAGAGTCATGTGATCTTATTAGACTACAAGGACCACAATCTTTCTTTTACAAACATGTACTTATGGCGTAAGCTATATAAATTAAGATTGTATATTTGTGATGATTTTATTATTGTATTATCCGAATTAGATGGAGTAACCTTCTCTTTAAATCCGATATGTACTTTAGAGAATATTCCTAAGGCAATCGACTTTTTAATTGAGTACTTCGAATCGGTAGATAAACCTTTTAGAATCCATAACTGTGTCCGTAAGGTATATGAAGTAATAAATGATAAATACGGAGATTACTTTACTTATGAACAAGACAGAGATGCTTTTGATTATTTATATTCAATTGAAAAGATAAAAGGATACTCTGGTAAGAAGTTACAAAAGAAACGTAATCACGTTAATAACTTCATCAAAGAGTATGAAGGTAGATACGAGATTAAGGAAATCTCATCAAGTGATAAAAAAATCATTGATGATTGTATCGCTTTAACCCATTGGTGGGCACAAGCTAAAGATCAAGATGATTTCTATCTACCTACTGAAGTAGATGGAACAATTGATGTCTTACAAAACTTTGACCAACTATCATGTGAGGGTATCGCTATGTACATAGATGGTCAAATTAAAGCATTTTCTTTTGGAACTCAGTTAAACAATGAAACTGCTGTGTTAAACGTAGAAAAAGCAGATGGTGAAATAGTAGGACTATTCCCCTTCTTAAGACAAAACTTAGTTAATACCTTCTTTTGTGATTTACAATACCTAAATACAGAAGATGATGTAGGTGAAGAAGGATTAAGAAAATCTAAGTTATCTTACAAACCAGAATACCTAGTAGAAAAATATATCATCACAAGGACTGATCAACATGTCTAGAATACGATTAGCTACTAAAGAAGATATACCAGCTTTAAAAGATATATGGTATGAAGGTTTCTTAGAACATGATTCTAAAGCATCAATTGATTTTTACTTTGAAAACAATTTTGATTTAAATCATACCTTTGTCTTAGTAGAAGACAATGAAATTAAATCAACCCTTCAACTTAACCAACATGTCTTAATGGTAGATGGTAAAGAAGAACCGGTTTCTTTTGTCGTAGGTGTAGCAACACCTACTAAATACCAAAGACAAGGCTACATGAAAGAACTGTTAGACCATGCTATTGATTATGCCAAGAATAAATTAAAGCAACGTTTAATGATTCTACAAGCATACAATTGGGATGTCTATAAACCTTTTGGATTTGAAGAAACCTACTATAAATCTAAATTAGTCTTAGATAAACTATTCTTCGATGAATATGATAAGATACAACTTTCTCATTTAAGTGCCCAAAGATTACTAGCGATCTATAATATTTATACGAAACCATTAAATGGTTATAAGATTAGAGATGAAGCTTACTATGATAAAGCATTCAAAATAAACGAGGTAGACAATGCTTTCTTTGCGATCTATAAAGATGCCTACATCAACTACCAAGTACAAGGTAGTAACTTAGTAGTGTATGAAGCAGCATATTTCGATTTATTTGAATTGTTCTCGCTTGTTAAAACAATCAAAAGTGATTTTAAATGTGAAGAAGTTATCTTATATTCAGATATCTATCATTTTGATTATTATAAATTTGATAAAGAACTATATATGATGACTCTTAAACTAGATCCATCATTTAAATTTGAAAATGAAAAACTATACATTTCAGAAGTCATCTAAGGATGACTTTTTTAATTCCTCTACAACTATTCAATTAACATTTTGTTAACAATGTTAATAAATTATTAATAAATTTAACACAATATTAATTTAGTAATGTTAAAATAATAATATGTTATCTAAGAAATAGGATACATATTTATTATGGAGGAAAATATTATGAAAGAAAGTAAAAGAATAATAATTCAAAAGAAGCTTTTTTCTATAGCTTTAGTTTTTGCTATGGGATTATCATTATTTATTAGTCCTATTAGTATCATTCAAGCATTGTCGCAAGATGATATTCAAACAATTGAATATGAGTTGGTTGAGACTACTTCGATAGAAGAACAAAATCTTATTGAAGCAGCAAGTCTTTCAATTGTAGATGAAACACATGTTGAAGAAATAAGTATCGAACTAGAGAATTCTCTTGAAGAAGATATTGAAACACTAGAATATCTTGAAACTACAAGCATCTCTGATGTTGGATATGACATCTCAATTAAAGAAGAAGTCTATCAAAGTCAAATGACTTTAAGTAGATCTCCTTTAACTAGAGCAGACTTTACAATTGCGATTACATCTGAACAAGATATTATGGATGCTTTAGCTGCATCTAGTCCAGGTGACACTTTAAATCTTATTCTACAAAACGATATAATTCTTGCATCTACTACAGCTTATATATTAATAGATAATAGAAATATTGTATTAAGTTCTGCAGGTGCTACTAATTTTGTGATTCAAACAACAAACACGACTAGTTCTAATGCGAATACTGGTAATAGACAAACATCAGAAAATAGACACTTTGTTTTAAATAACGGTGCAAGCATGGTGATTAACAATGTTACCATTCAAGGTCGTAATACCGTTGTAAATGTGAACTATACCAGTTTACTACCAGGTGGTGGTATTATAGTGTCTGCTTCAACCTTAACATTAAATCAGGGTGCTATCGTAAGATACAATGTTGGTGGAGCAACAGGAGCACAACCTTATCGTACACCAGGTGGTGGTATCGCCTTAACAGGGGATCCAAGCAATGTTGGTTCAACAAGACTTATTATTAATGGGGGAGTTATCACTAATAATAGAGTTGGTTCTAACGTTAGTGATGGTACTGGTATTAGAGATGGTGGTGGAGTATATGCCTATTATTCAACAATCATCATGAATAGTGGTTCTATCGATAATAACTATATTGGAAATGATGGTTACAATAACGATGGTGGTGCAGGTGTATACTTAATCGGTTCTACATTTACGATGAATGGTGGAACCATTACTCAAAATGTTAATACATACGGATCTGGTGCAGGTGTCTCTGTATTTGGTGGATCAACCTTTATTATGAATGATGGAGAAATCTCATATAATTCAAACACATCTAGAACAAGTGGAACTGGTACTGGTGGGGGTGTCTTGGTAACTGATGGTACATCTACAGCTCCTTCATCTTTTACAATGAATGGTGGAATCATTAGAAATAACTCTGCAAATAATGCAGGGGGTGTATTTTTGAACCCTAATTATACTTTAAGTGGTAGTACGTATAACTTCAGCAATCCATACAATTTCTTTACGATGAATGGTGGTACATTCAGTGGTAACACTGCAGCATCAAACGCAGGAGCATTAGGTGTTGGTGTACTTTCAACAGCAGTAATCAATGCTGGTATCTTTGAAAATAATACAGCTGCCTTTGGTGGTGCTATCTTAAATTCTATCGGTAACTTAACAATAGCAGGTAATATTACTGAATCAACAGTGGTGTTTAGAAATAACCAAGCAACTGGTACTGTTCCTGCTGGTATGTCTGGTAATTATGGTGGAGCTATTTATATAAGAATAGAGCCTGGAACCATTGCACCATCAACTTTAGGTCCTGTTACTAATATAACTGGTGCATTATTTGAAGGTAATAGTGCGACATTAGGTGGGGCAATTTTCTTAGACGATATCAATTATCCAAATGCAAGGTTAAGTCAAACGAATATTGCAAGCTCAATTTTTAATAATAATACGGCTGCACAAGGTGGAGGTATATTCACTGAGCTTACAAGTATAAATGTTAGAAACAATACTAAATTCACAAACAATGTTGCGACACAAGATGGTGGTGGAATCTATGTATCATTAGCTGGTCCTCCAGCATCTCCGTATTTAGGATATGCTGGATTAAATACTGATAACACTACAATTTTCTCTGGAAATACAGCTGCTACAAGAGCGGTACCTCCATATAATGCAAGTACTTTATATCCAAATTTACAATTTGCTTCACTATCACCTGATTTTTCTAACTCACCAGTTAATGCTCATTCATTAAATAATTATGATATTAACTATACTGGTACACCATTAACATTAACATTTAATGCTAATGCAGGTAATGCTGGCTCAGTACCTGGAACAATTAATTATTTAGGTACAAGCTATACAGTTGTCTTACCACAAACTATACCAACTAGATATGGTTATGATTTCAAAGGTTGGACAACTAATGCAGCAGGTACTGGTACTTTATACCAAGCAAGTACAAGTGAAACTGTATCTAACTATACAATGCCTTCAACTAATACAACATTATATGCACAGTGGGATCCGCATCCATACGCGATATTCTTTGATGATGGTTTCCCAATAACGACAGATGTTAAAGTAAACGAAACATTAACTGGTGTCGATTATGCATCAACGGTTGATTTGACAGGATTGAATCCTACTGGAACACTAGTGTTATCTGGGGAGGAAGTAGATGTCAATGATGCCTTTACATTTACAGGATGGTTAATTGTAGTTAATAATCCAACTCAATATGAATCAGATGATCCTATCTTATTATTAGATGGTACTATTGTTGCCCCTGAAGGTAGCTTTGCTATGCCAGCTGGTAATATTACGTTAGTTGCACAATGGAGTCCACAAGCATTTCAAATTAATTACCATGATTATGATGGTGAAACATTAGAAACACAAGTCACTCAATATGGAGATGACAATACAGCAAGAACAGGATTGACTCATGAAGGTTTAGTCTTTGCGGGATGGAATACTAGAGCTGATAGAAGTGGGACGATATATCAACCAGGAGCAACTATTACATGGAATTCGTCTTTAGATTTAGATGGAAGTGGACAATTAAACTTATATCCTATGTGGGATGTACAAGTAACCTTTAAAGTTGTTAATGGATCTTGGTCTGATTCTACAGTAACCGATAAAACTGTTACTATTCCACGTGGTTCTGCATTAACTAGTATACCTATAGGTATGATTGCGAATACTGGGTATACGCAAAATCCAGGTTCATGGGATGTGGTTCCAAATACCACAACTAATCTTACTACAGCAACTACATACACATTTACATTTACTATTAATACATATACAGTAACCTTTAATGTTGTAGGTGGCACATGGGCAGATGGTACAAGTACACCAAAAGTAATTAATCTTACTCATGGTAGTACATTGACTGCTTTAGATGTACCAAGTGGTATGTTACCAAGTAGTGGATATGATGGAACAACAGGTACGTGGAATGTTACGCCAGTTGGTTCAAGTGTTATAGGTAACTTGGTATTTAACTTTACGTTTGTTCCTTATAACAATATTTTAGTGACCTTTAACCTAACTGTGGAAGGGGCTAGTGTTCAAAACTTTACTTTAACTCAATCGATTCAAGCAGGAACAAGTGTTAATGATAATAGTATTGATTATTTAAACTTTAGTAACTTCTCTAACTTTGATACCTTTATTAACTCTGGTATCTTTGCGGGATTCTCTACAGAACAATCACATGTCTTAGTTACATCAAATGATTGGACTAATTCAGACAGTCTAACACTAGATAGTGAATTAAGTCAGGACACTATATTTAATGCGACTATGTATTTAAGAAGATTTAGAGTTACATTTAGTGATCCTAGTTTCAGCTTATTTGGTGATACGGTTCAAGTTCCATTTGGTTCTAACCTAGTTGAACCAGCGATTCATATTGAAAGATATCAAGTACCAGTAAATTCAACTCATGGTTGGTTTGAGGGAATATTCTTAACCAGAGATGATGCTGCATCAGCATTAGATGATGTATCAAGAGCAACTCCACAAATGCCAGGACATGTTCCAGCCTTACAAGATAATCCTACTGATGCAAGGTTACAAGCTTTAGCAGCACGTAACCTGGTTATCAGCACACCTAACTCATTTGCATTTGTTCCAGATGTTATAGCCAATCCATTATCATCAAACATTGAAGCACAATCTGTATCAATTAGAGATACTAGTAATGCGACTCAATTTATCTTTACAGGAAATGAGCCAGAAGATGCAAATGCAACTCATTCATTAAATGCAACATTGGTTACACAAGATAAAGTATTAACTAGAGTTATCACTTTACTTGAAACGACACCACCTGTAGAAGATGTACTTGGTGCTACTAGAACACCTAACATTCCTCAAACTGGAAACATTGCGATTGCATTATTTGCGATTTCAAGTATTATAGGTTTTGCATTAATCATTAAGAAGAATAGAATTAACTAGTAATAAATCTAGTAACTAAAAGAAGTCTGTAAAGGCTTCTTTTTTAGTATTATTAATAGTTTTGTTAAGATATATTTAAAATTAAAATAATAGTGCAAAAGTTATTGCATTAGGTTAATAGTAGTGGTATTATTACCTAGCGTTAAAAAACAAGCACCTTTTAAAACCTATATTAAATAGGTTAAAATACATCTTATATATAATATATAAGCAGTGGTGATCTAGCTAATAAAAACCAATCAAAAAACTTTTTTAAAAAAATTAAAAAAAGTTGTTGACATGGACTATTGTTCTTTGGTATTATTATCTAGCGTTCAAAACGCAATGATCTTTGAAAACTAAACATAACTGTCAATTCAATTTAAGTCAGGAAATCAAAACATAGGATGATTAAGTAACATTAATCTCCGTCAATACAGAAGAGCAAATAAGCGCTTCATTTACATGAAGA
>Ga0268261_10004972_pt1 | contig 10031 bp, 8 predicted proteins | sample TergutNc150P1_FD_190353 | JGI IMG/M metagenome (GOLD analysis project Ga0268261, IMG submission 190353) | Nasutitermes corniger P1 segment gut microbial community from laboratory colony in Florida, USA - Nc150 P1 (SPAdes) (version 2) | ecosystem: Host-associated > Arthropoda: Insects > Digestive... | reverse complement strand
AGGTCTCTGCGACGAGCTGATCACTCATCCAGAGGAGTCCTACCGACTGTGCTGCGTCGTTGTGTGTGATCTAGAAACATCAAGAATGGGAGCTCCATATATATATGACATTAGTCGCCTAAGGGTTAAACATTGCTGTACATATGAGTATACCACAAAAGACATGGTGTGATAATAATCTGTAAAATATTGCACAGAATGTGTGTCCATTTTATAAATGATGTATGGCATTGTGGTGTGTTGCACATTTATTGTTGTAACACTGTGTGTGTCCTCACACCATTAATATTTGGTCCAGATGTCCTGTTTGCAACATGTTTAATGGATGGCATGCCACCGATTATTTCTCAAAAATTTCATCTCTGCTTCTGCGATTCTAGATCTGTCCTGTTCCTTTCGCGTCCACGTTTCATGGCCACACAGTTAAGGTGAGTACTGCTATTGTGTTGTATATTCGTAGTTCGGTCTGCTTATGGACTTTTGAGGGTTTTACAACTTGCTGATTATTCCTGTTATCTGTAAAAATTTTGTTAATTTGTTTGCGACATCTTTTTCTCTTTTGTACTACAGTGTGCATCCCAAGGAATCGTACATGCAGATTTATCCCGCTATTTTGTTATTACTTATTATCTTACTTCTGATGGAGTCTCTTCCTCCAAATCCCATTGTTTTAGTTAGGTTGGTTGCAATTATTAGTCCATATTTGGATATGATATTTTCTAATTTGTGTACAGACGTCTGTCATAAGGTTTCACATTGTTATTATTAACAGATCATCTTGCTTAACAAACTGACACCTCTACAGTTTTTGGAATCTGTTTTTATCTTGTTTAAAAATTGGTATAATATAATAATAATAATAATAATAATAATAATAATAATAATAATAATAACAACAATAACAACAACAATTGCATTATTCCATTCTCTTGGTATTTATCTTGATGCATATGTAGGTACATGTTAGATATCATTTGGAAACCTCTGGCACCCCAAGACCCAAGAAGTTTTAACTCCCATCATGAAACCTTGTTCTTATGGTTTCAAATACAAGTTGTTTGTATTTCTTTAAGTAATGAACAGAACTGAAGGGCAAGTACATATATAATGGAGAACACCGCAAAACAGATACAGGCAGGTCTCGTTTTATGCTGGGGTTACGTTCCTGAAAAACATCGTACAGATCGAACGCAAATTTCCCATTTAAAACAGTGTATTTCCTGGGGACACGGGGGTTGACAACTTCATCCTATAATGTGTATGTTTATACCACTTGTGGACATACGGACCTCTCAAATACATTTGTACTGTATGTACATTACATATACATTCCTATAACATATACATGCACTTCCATACAATATATTTATTTATTTCTAATGCAATAAAAATGTAAGAGAATCACATTCCTATTTTTTTCGTATGGTTCATTCCAATAGGACTGTGGTAGTCTTGATGCACAAACGAACATTCCCTGTTTCAGAGTGTTGGCATTTAATGCTGTCTGAACACTTAGCACTTTCTTTAATTCTATCAGCATTATCACAAATTGTACATACACTCCTATGAGCAAGTCCAACATTATAACATATGTCAACAATTTGTTCACCTTTTTCAAATAGACTTATTACATCTAATTTCTCTTCAGTACTGATTGTCTTTCACAGATTTTTCACCTGGATTGCACTGTGTGATGTACATTTATGTTTCTGACTCATTTTGGTAGCAAAAGCCAATGCCGTTAACAAGAAGACTAAATGAGCCGTGCGACTGTATCACCAATGTAATCAACCCAAACACATGACTGATAGTGTGACAGTGACAGCATGTTCCGGTAGCCTCCTATAGAAGATAAGTGCAGCCACAGATAGTCTACGCCAGATAATATTAAACTGAAAATTATCTCGTAAATTCAAAGCATGGTGTAGATTTTCAAGTCGCATCACAGCAAAATCACAAAAAAAGAAACTGTGTAAAATGAGATCTGCCTGTAGTCTAACTACAACATCAAGCTCTTGGTATAAATGAAAGACAGTCATTCCATGTTACAGTGAATATGAGAATAAATAGTTATTTATACTGGATATCAATTAATCACACCTTTGTTTTTTTTCCTAAAAGAACTGGCAACTGTGCTTGTAGTGTAAATAAATACCAGCACTGTTAAACACACGTAAAATAAAAGTGAAATTTAAAAGAAGTTAATGTAACTAATATTCATTATTTAACTACGATAAAATAATGCAGTAGACTGGCAAGTTTTTCACCTGTATTCAAGTGCTTATAGGCCAATGATTATGGAACAATCCACAGAAGTCATAAACAGAGAGTTAAGTAGATCCAATGTATGATGGATTCACTACCACCAAAGCACCATGCTGAAACACTACCCCTCTTCAATGAGGCGTTGGTTTGTGGCCATCAACATAGAAATTTCTAGTTGCTTGTGGCAGCTGCAGTTCCATTCCTTCATATTCCTTTTTCAGAATAATTTGACATCCTAAGGATAAGAAGCTGCCAATTAATGTTCCAAACTCCCGATAATAGAAGGCAGCACAATAGCTTATGTTAAAAGGTAAAGGTAAAGTAATCCCATTACAGGCCTGGACAGGCCCTGAGGGTGCCAGGAGGTTGAGGCTCCCAGATTTCAAGACAATCGGTACATGAAAGTGGTAAGGTTGTCAGCCCTATGCACTGGCCGCCTTTACCCCCAGGAAATATTCCTGGTACTCATTTCTGTTAGAGGCTGAGTCGACCCCAGGGCCATAGTGCAGCCCGAAGGATTATGTCAATGAAAAATCCCAATGACACCATCGGGAATTGAACCTGCGACCTTCCGACTTGTAGCGTAGTGCCTCAACCAACTGCACTACCGCGTGCCCCATAGCTTATGTTAACAAACGTTAAATATGGACACTTTACATACAAATCTGGTAGCTTAGCAGCCAAATTCAATTGAATTATCATTACTTAACACTAATGCTTGAAATTCAACAAAATGCTACCTAAAAATTCCTTCCTACTCACAAGAAAGCTGTCACAATTGTAAAGGGTTCTGATGATGGTATATTAGGATTAATGGGTAATGAACTTTGCAAATGGGAACGGCCTCTTGTGTCAGGCCAAAATGAGAAACTGCCTCCCCACCCTTTCACCTGAAGACAGGGAAAGATCCAGTTTCTGGAACACCATTTTTTTTTAATATGAGATAACAGACAAAGTCCATAATCCTAGTAGCACTGTGTCTCCATTGCAAAGACTGATTAGTTAATACTATTCATTGTGTGAATCATACGCACATCACAAGTACATTATTCTAATGTTACAGCAAGTAGTACGTAAAATGACCACACTTCTTTAAATGGTTAATGTTTATATTGACTGTATCAATACCATATTAGGTACCAACCAGGTTCAGCTCCATGATAATGTTTCTTATATCTGGGCTCTGCCAGGTTCATGTACCAGAAATCTAAACTGAATATTCTTGTAGAACTCTTTCCTCACCAGGTTCATAATACATGTATCTCCCTTATAGACTGGTCAATAATATAAAATCTCATATAGTGATACTATTTCCCTGAAAAAGGGTCCTTTAAGAGTAGAAAATCACTCAGACACTTGAAACATTCTTTGCCATTTATGGTACTCTAAGTTTCATTCACATGTTCACAACAACATAATGAGCTTCATGACTCAAGGCCACCAACTCCTACTTCATCTCTTTATATATCCATTTTAATATCATTGCCCCACATATACCTAGGTCCTTCAATTAGCTTCCTTTAGGTTTTCCTGGCAAAAACTGAGTACATTTCTAGTATCTCACATGCATGTTACATGCCCAACCCACCAGTAACCTCACCTAGTCTTGAATTTTCTTTCAGGAAAGGGGCCAAGTCCAAAAGATCTTCTTCCTTTTCTTCTGGAGAAGGCAACTTTTCCAAGAAGTCTCCAAGAACATACACATGACATGTAGTACACGCCAGTGATGCTTCACACGCTCCTACCAACAGCAAATAAGCAATCTAGTTCATTTCCAAAAAATTTATACCAAATTGTGACATGTAGGAATACTATTTCTAACAGTGAAATTCGTACCAATGTAATTGTATAAATGATCAAAGTTTCAGATTAAGAACTTACTTACCTTCCATTTCAATCCCATACCGATGTGCAAGGTAGAGAACATTATCTCCAACTTTCCCTCTAACAGGTATTTTATTGCCATTTCTATCAATGTAAGTAATATTTACCCTGCAAGACATCAGAATATAATAGCAGTTCTTGAAATATAATCAAATCAAGGAGGTAAAAATGACTAATCTATAGCATGGATACAAGATTAAATGTTTGCATACTATTAGAGGAACCTCTTTCAAAGCAGTCACTAAGGAGACCATATGGGTGGGCGAGTAACAGTCAAAATGATCACACAGAATGATTTGTGAGAATGTGACCTAGGTGAAAATGATTCAGAATTACATCCAATGGTAATGGAAGTGTTTTGTTACCAAACAGCTAATGACAAATGATACTGGATTCACTACATCATATAAAGCAATCAGATGGAAGAATATAGACACATGCCTGCACAAATTAAATGTTGCATCTAATGTGCAAGTCATTTTAAACAATCACCAGATGTACCACATTTACAGCAATACTGCCAAATACACAGCAGAAGGTGGGAAAAACAAAAATCATACAGGAAGTGTTTTAAGTCCCTGGAATTTATGATATTGGTAGTTTACCAAAAATTGTGATAAATTTTGGATTCCATAATAATTCACAACAAAAGCAATCATCTATTTCAGCATAACACTGCTCCTTAAATTTGGTTCAATAACGAGAATAACCTAGATTAACATTGTTCCAATGTGTACAAAAAATACATAAAATCAAACCCAAATTCAGATTTTATAATGAAACATTCACTCTCGTAGAATAAACAAATATGCATACACTTCGTCTTCTGTTTCTGGATCTTTCCATTCATACTCTCCATGTTCTAAACCTGAAAAAGACAAAAAATCACCTGAACAAACTTCTCGATTCTAAAAAATCAGCAACACTCATAAACTCTATACTTTGTGAGACTGAAAGTTCTCATCTCAGATTCTATGAAAACTACTGTTTTCTGCGATGTAATGCCGTGCTGTGGCAGAATTATGCCAACATACACGGCATCACATATAAGGACAGTAACTTTAAACATTCTGGCAGCTCGTCTTACTCTGGGTAGTTCGAAGATCCCGAATTATCATTTTGTACCGCATACATGATCCTATTTTCTGCTTCACGCATTTTAACGGGCTAATACGTATAAATCTAAATATGGTAACGGTTTTACTGGCGAGACCACATATCATTTCGTCGCTTATAGGTTATGGTCTATTTATTTCAGTGATGTATATTTGAATATAGCACGCTGATAGAGCTGTCAGACCGTACAAGTACTTTAAATGGGCAAGTAATTATATAAAAAGCACTGTCACTATCTGTTGCAGAACTGAAACCTAGTTTTTTTAAAACAGCACATCACGGACGTAAGCCTCTCGGCTCTAACTTTCGGAACTGCTACTTTCAAATCTCTGATTCATTTTTTAAATTTCCCTAATGGCGGGAATCGCACTGGGGTACGTTCTAAAGAGTTTGGAGTGTTTACCCCTCTTGATATTATGCTTATATAATTTCGCTGTTCGCCTCGATTACGTCCAGAGACGTCCTCCAAAATCATAATGCGTGCTGTCTGGTACAGAGTTACTGACGCTCCTACGAAACGTCGGCAACGAGCCGTCGTCATGTTATCTGTGTTCTTGAACACCGCTGTGAGATTCCCCAGGCTCACAATAATGTTCCTTGATGGGTCCAAGTCTTTTTGAAAAAATCAGAATGTGCGTATTAAATTTCCCTACTGTCATCACGAAAACCACTTATTGTCTTTTCGCAGTGTTTTGTATGATACCGTTATGGCCATGCGTCATAAAAAGCTCCCCATGTGGTGCAACATGATCATGTTGCAACTCATGTATATATATGCATTCAATGGAATATAGCCAAAATCATGTGGTCATCAAAATGGCTACGGTTGTGCTGTTGACAATTGTCACTTTCGACAGAATAATCTTTACTTCGAAGTTTCACTTAGAATGAGTGTTATTTAACTGAATTAATATTGTGCATTTAGACCTAGCAGTATTTCATAATAATCATGGCTGCTATTTTGTCTCAGTACAGCACGACAGGGTTTTGTAAGTTGATCTTACGAATGGAGATTAAGTTGTAGTGGGATTGGTAGATGTTTAATTATTGCTTACTGCTAGGCATTATTATTTCTCGTTTTAGTATAAGTCACCAGGCCTATGCCAGTAAACATTCATGACTTTATAAGAGTTTAGTTCAGTTACCAAAGTTTTAAAGACAGTAACCGAAAAGAGGAGTTGAAATTGTCTGAAGGTTTGCGTGCAATTGAATTTTTCAGGCATATCTGCCAGGAAAAGTTACATGAAGAGGTAGAGAGGTGGCAACTACGGGGTGCTATTATAAACTGTTTTGTTCCAGATAAAGCTCCTGTGTCCAAGGGACTCATGGGCAGCATGTTCCTAACATGCACAGCCATGAATATGCCTCTTTTGGCACACATGCGCAAGTACTTGGTGTGTAAATTGCCTGACATCTTCAAAGAAGGGGAGGTGAGATTTATTGAATTAATAATGTTAACTTTTTTTTTTCTGACACACAACTTTAGAAAACCTGTGTTACTGAACTGAACTCTGTGTGGCACTTGCTATGAACTGAGGTAGTAGTATGTGGTTCAAACGTTTGCCAAGAAGGTGGCTATTCTCACTGCCCCCCACCACCATATGCACATGTCCATGGGCAAAGAAATTTCATTGTAAGCTGTGAAGCGTTTCTTCCTTGCACACCGTAGAATATGTAATAACGTTACTTTTCTTCATTCAGCACCATGTAGCCACAAAGTGAAAGAAACATGCATATCAGTTTTTTATTATATTTTATCTCATATTTTTAATTTGGAGCATACCAGTATATACAGGTATATTTATCATGCAAGTAGTGCTTTTAGTGCCTACATTTTGGACTGAAGGCAAATTATGTTGTGGTTAGATTCTGGATGAAATTTTCATATTTTGATGTGTATGATTAAATTATTAAACACAGAGTCTTAGATCTGAAGTAGTTAGGGACTCTTGGTACTTGATTTATAAACTGCATGTAACATAAAATAAACTTTGTTTTGAGCCTTCTTAGTGGTTGAAACTTTCATCTAACACATCGTTCAGAACTGCTAAACATTTATTTAATTCAAGATCTTCATGATAGCTATGAATGTGTATGTTGTGGTCTTAAATCAGAACAGAGCATACTTGGGTTCAAGTGTTGGCTGGTGTCTTTAATGACTCGTAAGAGATTAACCTTTCATTTTCAGTGTAGTTAGTTCCATATAAGATGAAGCTAAAATTACTATTAATGAGACAGAACAGAAGGGTTTGAACTAGATTCATCTGGTTTGTCATAGGGACTGGTGGCCAGCTGTTGTGAATGTAGTAAGGAAACTTTAGGTTCTGTAGCAGACAGGATATTAGCTGAGCAGATATAAGTTTGTGAAGTAGCAGTGCTTCATGGAGTCAGTCTTGTTAAGAAATATGTGCTTGAGGAATGACTGAATAAATGAAGTGCTGTGTGGCAGTATGATATTGAAAATCTGTGTTGCTTTCATGAAGGGAAGTACATTAAAAAACTAAACTAAACTCCGTGGCCTTAGTCCGCGAACGAACTATACCGACAGTACATTATATTCAATTATAAATGATATGTTGAAGATGAATTTTTAGGTGATCAGGTTTCAACTCAAGAACTTCTGTAACTCATACTGTGTTATCAACATTTGGTAGTAAATTATAGTGAGACTTGTAAGTTTTTAGTAAATAATTGATGTGTGACTAATAATATCATAGAGGTATTACACTGCAGTGATGTGGGACTGCTGTTGCTGGGGATTGCCTGGTTGAGTCTCTTCCAAGTATTCCTCATTTATCTCAGGGATATTCCAGAATATTTAAATTAGGTCAGGAATACTTCCTTGTGTTTAATGATCCACCATCAGCCTTCACCTTACCAGCTACATAATGTACAGTGTACAGGTAGTGCACTAGAAAGTTACAAAATGAAAGAGGCTTTAATACGGACAAGTTCATTTCTTTGTATGTAAGTGATAGCTGGAAGTTCATTCTAAAGAGTTCTCACAATGATGTATTATACATACGATTACTTGGTTTCTGAACTTCATAATCATCTGGTATTCGAAAAGGAACACAACTTTTCAGCAGCTGGAGTGGTTTCCTTCACCAGGTGAAAGTATGAGGAGGCACCTGTACATATTGACTGATAGGAAGAACTTATTTACAATTACTGGACCAATGACTGAGAAAATAGACCCAGCTGAGTGAGTGAGAATAGATTTTTTGTAAATCAGACCCAACTAAGTAAGTGCTTCACAGCCCTAACATCTGGAAACAGATCAACTTTCTGAAACATGTTCTCAATTTCAATTTATTTAGCATTCATCTGATCCATAGGGGTTATGACTCGTCAGATATGGAACTTGTCAATACAGAAAAAAGGTTACAAATATCATACATGAAGTAAATACAATACAATTATTTTCAGGATACATCTGAATAGGCGACATTCTGATTATAATGTAGTTACAGAAAGGTTATATTGGTTATGGTATATAATATCTGAATAGTATGATAAAATACGTTGAAACAGTAATACAATATAAGTACAAAATAATGAAAATTATGGGATACTAATACAATACTGTATTGATAAGAGATATTTACAAGTTAAAACTTATTGTTATCATAGTAGTAGTAGTAGTAGTAGTAGTAGTCCATCAAGTCTGCTTAGACTCCTGGTGATCCTATGGAGGATTTTCTAGGCAAGTTTAGCTGTACAGGAGTGGTTTGCCATTGCCTTCTCCTGAATTCACTTCACATTTGTGCGTTCTCTATTCCGAGTCTTTCCTTCCACCAGCGTACGCCATTTTTTCCTATCTTGTACTGCTTCTCTTAGGTCTTCCAGTCGTTGGCCGGTAGCTTCCTTGATGCTGTCAAGCCATTGCATCTGTGGTTTTCCTTGCTGCCTTTGTCCTGCAACTTGTCCAAGCGTAATGTCCCGTTCCAGTGACCTTTTTGCTCTCATGACTTGACCAAAATAACGTAACTTTAATCGGAGGATTGTCGCTTCAAGTGATCTTTTGGGTTTCACGTCTTCCAAAACTGAAAGGTTCATTCTCTTCTCTGTCCAGGGAACTCGTAAAATTCTTCTCCATGTCCGTAGCTCAAAAGCATCAATTTTTTTCCTTTCCTTTTTCCGCACTGTCCAGCTCTCGCTTCCGTGTGTCACTGTTGGGAATATTATGGTTTCTGCTATTTTAATTTTGGTAGCTTTCTTAACATCCCGATCATTCATAATCTTTTCTAGTTTTGTCATTGCCATTCTTCCAATTGATAGTTTTCTGTTGATTTCTTTGTGATCATATCCATATCATATCATCACAATATTCATTTAATGAGTAAAAGGAGTTCTTTTTGGGGTACTTGTTGATAGACAAAGTCCAGGAACTGAGCTGTCCTAAAGAACTTCAGGCAGTTACAAGATTGATATTAGGACAGTATGTTATGGCATGTAGCCACGTGGCTGCCTGAAACAATTAACATTACATTGCAGTTCTGCTTGTTGTTTCACAGGTTTCCTTCTGGCATATTGATACATGCACTGAGTAGTGTGGGCTTTAGTTTTGCCATGTTCTGAATGGCATAGAAGTGCTTGTGTTTTAATTTTTACAAGAATTCTAATACTGTACTTGTGCTAGATGCTTTTAACCCTTTAAACCCCGAATTAAATCCCATCTGCTATTTGCTGGCATTATTAGGAGCTCACCATTTTTTCCACGTTAGCAGGATAAGGGTTAAATTATTAACCTTTAGGCTACTAAT
>Ga0268261_10004971_pt1 | contig 10031 bp, 7 predicted proteins | sample TergutNc150P1_FD_190353 | JGI IMG/M metagenome (GOLD analysis project Ga0268261, IMG submission 190353) | Nasutitermes corniger P1 segment gut microbial community from laboratory colony in Florida, USA - Nc150 P1 (SPAdes) (version 2) | ecosystem: Host-associated > Arthropoda: Insects > Digestive... | reverse complement strand
GGGGGGGGGGGGGGGCCTTGCGTTCAAGAAGAAATATGTCCCTATGTGAGATAAATCAGTTTCATATCTGTCATTTCTTGGCATCAGGTCAAGTTGGGGCCGAGATGCATTCTGTTCACAAGATCTGATGGAGAGTCAGGCAGAAATGGGATAACTATGTTAACTGCATTTCCTGTAATATTTCAAACCGCTTTACAAAACATCTTCAGATAAAAATAATTAGTGACTGCACTATGGGGGAGGGGCTGGCACCATGTATGAGTGGGTTGTGTTGTCAACCATCAAAGCAGACACACTGCATTAATAAAAAAAAGTGTATTTGGAGTAACAAACTGCATATGTTAGCAAAATGAACTGTGCTATATATAATACTCAGAATTTCTCACAACCTTTGTGCATGCCAAGACCTTACAATTACCATAATTATGCTTGACGCACATAACCTATACATGTTCCTACTGCCTGTGAATAACTGAAATCTAATCAAAACTACTTATTTTAAAAAATTCAGTTTTGTACTAGGTGCTCTTTTTAAGTTTTAAGGTTCACGTTCATCAGCCACTGCACAGAACAAAAACACGAATATCAATCTAATCAAAACTACTTATTTTAAAAAATTCAGTTTTGTACTAGGTGCTCTTTTTAAGTTTTAAGGTTCACGTTCATCAGCCACTGCACAGAACAAAAACACGAATATCAAACCCAAAGAAGAGCCAGTGAACCACTCTGGCATTAGCAGGCAGCACATACAGACATTATTCCAAAACAATTTCCTAGTCTGGAGACTGTCTGTTACAGCATTTACTCAATTTTCTACTGCTGTGATTGCTATTTCTATATATTATGTATATGAGAATTTAATAATTACAGAAAGCTGAGCTTTACTACTGTATTATGCATCTTGTTATTCAAGATCTACCAAAGAAGGGAGAAAGAAATGATTTGGTGAGGGTACAGAAGTGTTGTGAGCAACATGAGCTGATGGTTGATTCTCGCTGTGTGTATGGCAATGAGACTGACACTGGACTATGGTCACCAATGTTTACGGGTGAAGATGGACAAAGTAATGTGCAGCTTCCAGGCTTTACACTGGTTATTGGAATACCACAATGTCCAAGGCAGCTATGGTCAATCTATTATTATTCAGACTCACATGATCGTCTAGTATTACTTCCAAATGGGGTACTACGACACTATGTCACACATCCTGATGGTGTTGAAGTAATTCAGGAAAATGATCTGCTTCAAGAACACCAGAATGAGGAAGGTGATACTCAGTGGCATCACGACTACCAACAAGGAAGTTACTGCCTTGATAAGGTATGTCAAATGATCGGTATGGGTCATACTGTCTGCACCTCACTGTCCTGAGTTTACAGTGTTTTGTACGCACGTTTCTGTTGCATCACCCAAAATTCTGAACAGAATGGACACAGACATTGCTATCAAGTCCCACAAAATATTAAAGTTAAAATATCAGGGAATGAACAACAAACTGGAATGGCACTGCAAGGTGGAAATTAAGTAAACATTAACCACCCTCAAAACTTTACAAACACATACAGACAGCAAAAAGAGGCTCAGTCTTAGTGACATTCATTATGCATCACATAATCCAACTGTCACATAAAATGTATACATGACACTGCTAACAGAATCACTCCAGACTCTCAAAATTTACAAACAGGTTTACCAGAACATCAACTCTACACTGCAACATTAGATGTGAGGAGAGTTTGCACAGATATAACAATAATGGTAGTTAGATCTTTCATGTAAAAAGACAAACTAAGACACAGTAGGGCTTATAACCATAGCATTACCTGTAATTGTTTTAAGTATTGTAAGGATTTTAGAAATACATGCAGCAGTTCTAACAAGACTGCTGGCAGTGCTCCTTTTTTATCTTGTTATAAGAGTGACTTTCCTAGCTTGATGTTGGCAATGTATACTGAAACATGTAGCTAGAGAGAAACCAATTATCAAGGAAATATGAACTCCTTAATCAGACATCTGAAAGCTAGTAAGTTGCACAGGACAGGGCTTACAGGCCTAAACCTACAACATTCATGATGATGACAAAGATCATGATGGTGATGGTGGTGGTAGTGGTGATGAAACAGTAACAGTGCTGACATGGAAAGTGCAATACATGGACCTACACTGTAAGCTCCCATAGAGGGAAATAAATCTGGCAGTGCCATGGCTTATGCAGTTAGTGGCCAGTCTCTTGCCACAGAGACCCTGGCTGAATAATCGCAGACAAGTGCGGTGACACTGGGGCAGATTTTTCTCCAAATATGTTGGTTTCCCATCACCAATGCTCTTTACTCTTGCACTAATCTGCAACTGTTGTGATATACTGTTAGCAGCTCAAAATGTTATTAAATAATGCATTTCAAAATAGACAAGTACCTTGATTCTGTAATCCATAGAACATAGGATGCAGCCACAGTTTCATTAAAACATTTTCATTTTTTCAAATGACAGTCTTCTTTTGGGTTTCGGCATCATGTAGTGGCTCAATGTTCCGATATTTCAGAGGAACATACTGCCTCCATCTTCAGGGTGACTCAATTAAGTGGACATTACAATGATACAGAGAAGAATCAGTCACTCACAAGGTAAAGGCAGTACACAACTTCAAAACATCGGAATGTCTTGCCACTAAACAATGCAAAAAGCCAGACAACAACTGCATAATTTTGTATTTTTCTCTACAGGTGATATTGACACATGGACAGCAGGAAGCACAAATAGCTATTGTCTGTGTTCCTGACATTGGTGCTGGCAAAACAGACTTTAAACACCACCTTATGCAGCGCATTTTGAATCCCACATGCCGTGGTTTAGCCATCATCTGTTACCTCATAATAGCTGTTGTCTATTTTGTTATGCCTCAACTGCGAGATCTTGTTGGCAACATTCTAACCTCAATTTCTCTGTGCCTCATAACCAGTCAGGCTGCCAATCTAGTCCGCATCTTCACTGAATTCACCAGCCACGTTAGTTTCCTGGTAGCAGGTGCGTTCTTTAAGCCAGCAGCAATACTTTATGTTTTTATGTCACAGTTAAGTGTTTTCTACATAACATGATACAGCAGTATTTGTCAATTTCCTTATTTGCTATTAACAATAAATTTGGAACTTATCCTTCTTTTTATGCTAACTTGCTTCATTACTACAGTATTTATGTTTTCATTAGTTGTGTAAAATACATAACAATGTGCAGTTGCCATTTAAGTTGCCTGTCATCTTCAGTTATATTTGTTTTACATGATTTTGGGTTATTTTTTTAGACATTGTGATGTATGTCAGCCTAATGGCCGCTTTCTTTTGGCTCAATAGTTTGGGTTACTACATCTGGAAAACCTTCAGGTATGTCTGTCTTTTCTCAGCCAGAGCAAACCATTTATTTCAGTATATATTTTAAACGTTTTGTGCATTCGAAATTCATAACCTCAATCTGGTCCTAATTCTGTTTGGTTCAGCCGTAACCAACGAGTGTTGCAGTAAACTTTCAGCCTCTTCCTCTTCTCTATTTGATGGATGTGCTAAATATATTTAATGGAAGAATTTGAAACTGTTTTCACAGATCTAGGAATGTCTTTCTGCGGGTGACTGATGGTCGAAAATATTGCTACTACTCTTGTTATGCATTGGGTGCAACATTTATGATGGCCAGTATCGCCATATTTGCACATTTCATGCTGGAGAATAGTTCCAAAGGCTCACCACCTTCAACACAGACTAGCGTAGGTCAGTTCATGATATTTCTGGTATAATCAGTAGCTCTGTAAAATGTAAATTTGTCCCTGTGCACACCATGATGGCAAACAGGGGGAAGAAGAGGTACATTTCCATACTCTGACCTCTTCACCCCTTGGCAAAGAACTTCCAGTACCCACTGCACAGGAGGCTAGGTGGGCCCTGCAGCTGGTACAGATGTTTTGGAAAAGAGACATATTTCCTATGCCTGCCAGAAATAAAACCCAAGCTTGTCCAGCCATAAATGTAACGATTACACTGACTGAGCTATCCTGGCTCCTGTATAAATCACGTTGTTGATAAAATACATTCCTGAAACTGTTTACAGAAAACAGGCTTAGTTGTCATCTCTGCCCCTCATATTTGAGTCATGCTGTGTGCATTATAAACTGAGGGCTAGAAATATGCTGTGTGTTGGTTCCAACAGCAGATGATCACCTATCAGCAAAATGGGAAACAGGCTGTGTACTTTCATTATGTGAAATTCAGCAGTTGCCAGATTGAACAGAATTTCCAACTATGAGGATGTGTTTCCTTGACAGGTTGGCTTGGTAAGGCAGTTTTCTTCACTCCTGTGGCCTTCACAGTGCTGATAGACATATTCTTTTATCTAAGAACAGGGCACACTATCAGTCAGATGTCTACATATGGAAGAATACATCATAAAATGAAGTACAGGTAATGATGCTAGTCTGAGCAACATACTGCATTTGGTTACAGTACCACCCATTCAAAAACAGATGACCATCATGTGTCAAGCTATACAACAGAAGGCAGTCCATACTTTAATGACACTTCCAATCTCTATAAGCAGTGGTTCCAACAAAGAATCATAGGAATGGATATGCTTGTTCTCTTGACAACATTCATGCAAAAATATGTTCAAATTTGCTCTTAAAAACTGTCCACCAACTTTATTGGATTATTTTCTACACGATGACTTACATTTGTGTATATGCAGTGATGATCTGGGTACAGCCAGCTCATTTGGCACATTAGAGGTACTGTGAGATGCTGAGGATTCAGGTGTGCTTGGATGTGTCACGGAGTGAGTGGTTCCTAATGTTTTGAAGCCACCATGATTGTTTAAAATGATGAGAACCACTCACCCAGCAAAACAGCATTGCACGCCAGAAGACATGAACCCTCAGCAACAGCAGTGTGAGAACCTCAGATCCTGCAAGATATATTTTTGGCTTCACTATGACTGCAGTGTGGTGCACTTGTGCATAGTACAAGAATTTTCACGTAGATCATTCACAGCTTCTTTATGTTTTAGTCTCTTGAAGGCTGTAAGTTCTGTTGAGGTTGGTGTCACTGTCTGCCACATAAGTATTCACAGTCAAAAATGTTCATATATTTCCCAAATTTCCATCAGAATTTAATGCAGGATGTTGTGCTTGTTAAGAATTATAAGATTATAATAGTAAGGGTCACCTATGGGTGACAGTGCTACATGCACAAAATCAAACTTGAGAAGTCCCCAGCACTACTCTTTGTCCAATCACTGTGACTCTGTAATAGCTACATAGTGCTAAGCCATATGGTTAACAGTTCCCACTCTCCCTCATGAGCATGTCCTGTTAAGACCACATGGGAGTAAAGTAAACTTAGATAACTGCATCCAACCACATTTGCAACACACATCACATTGAATAACATTTAATTCAGAACTAAGGATCTTACAAAATTATTCAAGACTAACTCTTCAGTGCCAATGTATATGCACTGTACAGTCTTAAACTCCACACATCACCAGCCTCCTGGCACAATACAATGTGTTCATTTCAGGGTAATTTAAATCTAAACACAGCATCAATGCGGGGTTAAAATTTCATCAGTTGTTACGCATATGACATTTGTGTTGTACTTTTAATTTCTATGTTCCCAGCTTTGAACTGTTTGTGAAGCTGTTCCTGGTGATGGCCATTGACTGGCTATTCCTGCTGCTGTCCTGGCTGCCCTATCCAGTGCTGATGTACTGCCATATAGTAATGAATGCTTTGTTGGCACTAGCTTTTCTGTACATCTGTATTCTGAGTCAGCGACGGGTTACACTGCTGTTACGTCAAGCTTGCTGCTGTTGCCAACCATCAGAACCAGTCAATACAGTGGAATGGGGTGAGGAAATGTCTTCAATGAATACAGCCATCTTCTGAGCTCATCTTCACTTTCTCTCTGTCATGACAGTTGTGTTTAACTCAATGTGACAGCATTTTATAACTGATACTGATATTAATCTGTGCCATTGGCCGAGGATGTGTTGTCTGTCTCCAGCCAAGCCAGATGTGAGGTTACTACATCAGTGCTGCTGAAGACTCAAGTATTCTGAGATGTGACATTGTGTCAGACAAGTAATTTGCAATGTTTCAGAGTCATAGTGCCTTCAAAATACTGTTAACTGCTCATCCATTGACATAACATGTCATCCCAGAGGACATGAATTTTCTAAATCATATTACTTTGCATGCTTTAAACAGAAACTAGTCTGCTGACCATCATAATAGGCAGAGCAGGCCTCAAATGTTCTGTCAATGATGGTCTGTCTTCCATTTATGCCCATGGTGTTTTATCTGTCTTATAATTTAACACCATATTTCAGCACCCAATACAGAATGAATTTATAAGTAACTGTAAGAATCAACTACAATTCTTTGCTGAATATCTTAGCATGAAAAGTCAAGTCTCAGTGTTTGTCTTCCAGCTACAATACTGTTACGCCCAATGCCAATATCCTACTTCATACTTTGGACCACCAGGATTGCAGCCTGTTCCAGACCAGTGCTAATTATGACGTCTTACAGTACCTCAATTCAAGCCACAGTTTCTTCCTTCCGTGTCCTTTCCCAATTCATATTCTCTAATCATTCCACCATCTTACACCATACAGTCACATCTGTTGACTGCACTGTTAAGTAAATTAACACTGGCACTGTCTAGAGACTGCACAGACGGTTGTGTTGAATTTACAATAACTCTGAAGTAAGCATGAGATCTGAGGTTTTCAGCAGTTTCTGTAATGTTATGCTGTGTCAGTGCCCAACTTTTGGAGGGATCATAGCATCTCTGTCTTCAGGGTCACACACCCCAGTCTTGGGCTGTTTAACCCAGGAAGACTAAGACATAAAATGTCAGGAACTTCTTGCCCATTAACACAGCATCACATCCCACAAGACTCTGCTCTTCCTAAATTAAGTAGTCCATCATTGCAGAATGTGAGGTATATAGATGAAGTCAGTAAATAAATTTTACATTTTCCTATATTACTGAACTACAACTTCACAAAATTCTTCAAACTCAAACCAAAACATCTGATGTCAATGACATGACAAAAATGTCCTCTGTTTTAAACATCACTTTATAAGCATTACAAGCCTTTGAAGTATGTTACTTGTATACAGCGTGGCTGAGAATTGAATGTACCCAATCTAACTTTCCATGCACATAACAGTACTACATTATAACTATGGACAGGTGCAGTGACTACATCTAGTATTAGTATCCAGTGATGAAAGATGATACCCTGATGTACTCCAGGTCCTTATTTCTTTAAACTGTGTCACAAGCAAACCTGCTTGCAGCCCTTCAAAAAACAACATTAAAACAGTGCAGCTATTATTGAACATTTGCTGTGTTACGAGTTGTAGCAACAGTGCTGCTACTGATGATCAGTTCCATCATGCTGAACTGTAGCACTGCTGCTAGAACGGGCGGCAAACAAACAATCTGCAGCATCAGATTAACATTTATGGTGCAGAGTTGCACACAAGTGCAAAGTGTGACAGGAACTGCATTTGCAGAGGAATGCACAGCTCATGTGCACAGAGGTGTATATAATATGGTCAGTTACACTGTCTGATCTGTATGGAAACTGAAATGGTTGAGCACTGTTAAGGCACATTCATATACTGATGAAAAGCACCTATCAGCTTTGTTGTGTCTGTCCATCTGTCCACATGTATCAACACAGCTGCCAATGGACAGATTCCTGTGACATTTTATATGGAGGATTTCTATAAAAATCTGTCAAGAAAATGCTAATTTGGCTAAAATCAGACAAAAATAAAGAGCACTTTATGTGAAGATCTAAGTATATTTTACTGTTGCCAGTGACATAAATATGCATAAAGGTACATTCCTTATATATTTCAAATTGTCACTCCATCACTACTTTCTACAGTGCTGCTGACTACCAAGTGTTAGTTAGCAGAATGAGTAATTTTTCCTACTGTTAAGGACAAAGGTTCATCTTATGACTCCTAAATGTCTAGTGCTGCTTCACCATAACAGACGAATGTGATAATGTTTCTAGTACTTAAAATGAAAGACAAGTATACTGCAGCACTGGAAGTTTTATTTTCTTTTACTGGTGATCATGATATTAAAGAAGATGTCAAACTGTGTCAATGAGGCCATATTACAAATTATTTTTCTACCAAGATGAACTTACACCATGAATGGATCCTTACGGAAACACAAGTCTCCAAGTATGAATGAATTGGTATTCAGTTCATAATATGAGCTTTATGGCTCTTTGAAATATTCTATATTAGTTAATATGGCATATTCTTTTAACTGAACACTAAATAATCTTCTGTACAATGTAGTTTAATTTCACATATTGTCTTCCAGTATTTTGTCCATGCAAATTAAAAAATACTAAATGTAACTACTAAAAATTGTTTCTACTTCCATTACTGTCACATGAACACATCATTCCCTGTCTGTAAATTTGAAGATTTTTTTTAAATAAAAATATATTAACATTTTGGTTCTTTACATGATATTCACTTTGAAAATAGCCTAGCTTTCTTTCCCTGCCCACCTGCCTCCTGGTATCAAGTCCTTCTGTCTTAATACAGTGGTCACCGGGTGACCCCATGCAGACAGGATCCAAACACACATTCAGCCCAAAGGACACTGTCACTCACAATGGAAGAAAATGGGAAGAATAAACATGCATGTACCTTACACATCTAAGCAGCAGTGATACTGCACATTTATTAAACAGATCAATAAATAAAAATGGCAATCTAGAAAAAATTACACATGCAAAATGTAAATTAACACAGCCTATCAATCATGAATGGCTGTTCAGCTGCGCGTCACAATGTACACCATCAAAATATGTTAAATTACTTTTCTCATGCCTGCACTTTATTGTAGTGGAATCCCTTTAAAGTTTATAAGTGTAATTAATGTGGGATGATTCAAAACTATTTTTAATATCCTTCAATCAGTTTTCTCCACCACATCATCACCATCATCATCATCATCATCATCCTCCTCCTCCTCCTCCAGGCACTGAACTTCCTAGTTGAAAGTCTTGGCCTTCTCAACGACCTCTTTCCACTTCCCTCGATCTTGGACACAGGCTATCCAGGTTTTTATCTTCATTTGGCAGATGTCCTGTGTGATGTTATCCTCCCATCTGTACTTGGGTCTTCCTTGTGATCTTTCGGTTAGAGGTTTCCAATTAAATATCTTCTTAACTGTTCTGGTATCTGGCATCCTTTGTATGTGACCAAACCAACTTAGTCTTTGAGCTCTAATGTGATTAATTATATTTTTATGTTTTATCAGCTTATCTAATTCTTCATTGCTTTTGACTCTCCATATTTGGTTTTCTTTTGTGGGCCCAAATATTCTTCTTAAGATTTTCCTCTCAAAAACTAATAATTTCTGAATTATGGCTTCTTTCAATACCCATGTTTCTGAGGCATAAGTCACTATTGGTCTTATTACAGTTCTACATAATTTTAGTTTCGACTGCTTGGTGACCAATCTGCTTTTGAAAAACTTTAGGTTTGCATAGTATGCCTCTGTACCAAGAACTATCCTCTCTGTTTTCTCCACATCAAGATTACAAAACTAGTGTGTTACAGATCATGCCTCAGTGTGACACAAAACCTTCAGCTTCCTTATCAGGATGGTTCTGACAGGCTTGGTACTCATCAGCTATTCACAGGGACTTCTGATGGAATTGATTCCTCACAGTTTCTAAATACATTTTTATATCAGTCAACAGTTAATGTGACTGCAGGTAGCACAGTCCTTCTTGAGAAGCCAGTCAAGAATTTACCACATATTACAGAACCAGAAGTTTCATTATGGTGTTCACAAGAGCCCACTACTTATCCATGGCCTGAGCCAGAGAAACCTTTCCATACCCTCCCAGCCATTCACTTACCTTCCAATTTAAGATTACTGTCCCATCTACACTTTGGACTTTTTCCTGCAGCCCCCCCCCCCCCCCCCCCCCCC
>Ga0268261_10004970_pt1 | contig 10032 bp, 5 predicted proteins | sample TergutNc150P1_FD_190353 | JGI IMG/M metagenome (GOLD analysis project Ga0268261, IMG submission 190353) | Nasutitermes corniger P1 segment gut microbial community from laboratory colony in Florida, USA - Nc150 P1 (SPAdes) (version 2) | ecosystem: Host-associated > Arthropoda: Insects > Digestive... | reverse complement strand
AGTTAGTGCCAACTTTTGCGGGTAGAGGGGTGTCACGTGGTCAGCGCAACGGGTCCCCACGGCCGTTAATCTCTGTTTTCTAGACCTGGAGCCGCTACTTTTTTATTCAAGTAGCTCCTCAATTGATTTGAAGCTTGTAACAGGAACTGATAATTTAATATTTATTTGGAGCCGTTTGGTTAACATTGTAATTGCATGTGAACTGGTATATCAATTGCTAGAAATTTTATTGGATAGGTAGTTTAATTCAGTGGTTGCAGATGCAGTGAAGTGCAGTTTGTGTACCTTGGGTCTGAATCAAATAACTGACAGAACTTTTGAGAAATAAATACACCTTCATCAATGTTTCTAAGAGTGGTCACCTTTAAATTGCTTGCTATTTGATTTTATACATGGATTGTGTGTTTGTATCATTCCTGCAAATGTAGCTGGAAATAAAGAAAAGTCCCTTTTCTTTTACATTTGACATGTTACTCTGAATATCTTCAGATAGTTCATGATAGAACCATTTTAAGGAGACTGGATTTTGGAAAGGGAAAATGAAAACTTTCCTTAGGACCAGTTTTCAACACTGGTGTTTGCTTTTTGGCCAAAAATCACTGTATCAAAAGCACAGTTTGGAAATGTGGATTGCCATAATGCAAACTCCAATTGTACAAGTATAACAAATGTTATGCACTGCTCTAAATATTGCAGAATTTGGAGCTAGGGAAAGCATAGTCAGAGTGCCTTAAGAACGTAATTTTTACACTTGGATCACCTCATATATTTTTTAACATCTGGAACTTTTATCTGCTCCTCCTGCTGTATATCACTTAAACCAAACAGAAGACTGCATTTTAGCCATTCTTATGTCCCCATAAACTTTCTTTAACCTTTTGTAAGTATTATGGCAGTTTTTCCCCAGTTGGTTTTGTTATTACTGTTTTTGTGTTGTCCAAACAAAAGATTTACCAGTGAAACAAGTAGTCATGTTAGTCATCTTGCACCAACTCATCACTGTTGTTTGGTGCTGCACAAAATAATTAGTCTCTTCTAAACAGTAACTTGGAAAAGTACTGTACATTAGATGCAGCATGGTTTTCTGATAGGTTGATAATTTGCTTGCAGACAGTTAATGGCACCATAGTGCATCCAATTGTTTTTACATCCAAATAGAATGGTGACAAACTTTGTGAGTAAAATTCCTGTAGAATTATGAGTCTGTATATTATTCTGCTTATTTGTAGTTCAGTATTTATTTCTTAGAGACGTGCTAAATTATCATAAACTTTATTGAATGAGCCACAGTATGCTTTCACTCAACTGATGATTCTATTATTTGTGAAGTTTAATTAACTAAGTCCTGATACTCTTCACTAACAATATATATCAGTCTGTGATTTGTTCCACAAATTTTTAATCATTATCTTTGTAGGTCACCAGGATGGCTACTTGAGAATATGATTTGGTTTAATTGTCCTGGTGTAGCATCAGATGTCATTTAAGTTATATAATTGCTGTACTTGCAATTGAAACCAAATCTGTGCCTTTTCTTTTCTTTTAAATATAACCTGTAATAATGTTATTATTATGTGAAGTATCACACCGAAATTACAGGTGTTCAAAAGATATTGATAATGTCAAGTACATGCTTTAATAAATGCACATAAAAACTTAATTTGTACTCTGTGAAAATGCTGTGAGGTTTAATATTACTGTATAGTTATTCTTCCTTAAGAAACACATCATGTTTTTTGTGAAGGCAGACATTCTGCAGTGCACCTCTGTTGTTTGATATGAAGGGGAAAGGTCTGTGTTTTAGTGTATTTGTAGTTTATTCACAAAAGGTGTCAGTAACTCATACTGTGAAGTGTTGTGTGGTGTGGTGTTATTGAAAGAAATTTGTTAATATGTGGAAGTGAGTGTTCATGGCTTAATTTAAGATTCTGTCCTGGAATTTACCTGGAGGGACTAAATAAAACCAACCATAAAATGCCTCACTGAGGTTAGTCTTTGTCCTGGTTGAGATTTTGAACTTGCACCTTACAAATGTAAGTTAGAAGAATTCCCATTTGAGCCAACTTTTTCAATATTTTAGAGCAGTGTGTCATAAAGATTCTGACTGTAATTTTGGCAGGTGTGCTGATTGTAACACTGTTGTATTTACTACGCTGACTTACAGTTCTCCCCAAATGTCTATTTTCATTCTGTACCTCAGAAATTTACAGTTTTCACAGAATATGGTGAAAGTCTTCATTTGAAGATTACTTCATTTGTACTTATACTTGTTTTAAGATGTGAAAAATGATAAATAATGAGAATTTATATATATATATATATATATATAATGGTACAAACATATAACATCTGATGGCAACTAATAATGTTATAGCATTTAAAACATAAGCAAGTAAAAAAAAAAACATATTTGTATTGGTTCCTCCAGGAAATGCCTTTTGTTTCAGTAACTGCTAGACACATGAATATGAAGCAAGTATGCTTGCTTTAGTGGTTCAGGATATGAAACGAAGTTTTTGTGTTGTGTTTCTGTGGGGTGTGTTACAGTCCTGTTGTAGGAGGGTTATGTAATAGCTGGTGTGGTGGAAATCGCTGACATTATCATATATTCGTTCTTGTGATATGGTTGCGTGTAGGGTACTAGATTGAATCACTGTTTTTTAATACTTTAAAATTAATTATAGGGAAACTTTTTGCCTGTCTATGCATATGCATACTGGCTTCATTAGTTTGACAGTAAGTAAACAATTTTGTGCTAGTTTTTACAGTTCTTCTGGCTGGTAAGTTTTTCTAAAAATTTTGTATGTATACCAGTTACAGTACAGTACAGTACAGGAGTTACTGGTGCATATATATATAAAGTAATTAAACATTTTGAACTTTTGCAGCCCCATTGAAGTACAGTTTAAATATGCACCATATTTTTATTATGTTAAGTGTGGCAGGGAACATTTAATTTGCTAAACTCAGGTGTGCTTGGAATTTTGAAGGTTTAATAGATGCATTGAAATCTGTTTATTTTGTAGTAATTGTGGATCTTTTTTAAGTTCAGCTCAATAGCTGTGAGTCTAATGTCTAAGTACCGAGAAAAACATTAGGAATATTTTGTCAGTAATGTCAGCAGTTTTGCTGAGTAGAGGAAATCTGTAGATATTATATTTTTAATTGTACTGAGAATAATTGTGATTTGTAGCATATTTAATTACCGGGGCCTAGATTGCTAATGTTGAGTGATTTCATTTTATGTGCTTTGTGGTTCTGTGGTAGTATTGCCTGCCTGCATATTTGTTACCCGTTTCCATTTGCTGCTTACAGAAATCACGTAAAATCGAGCGATCCGAGACATCTGGAAGTCCCATTAAGGTACTGATTGACTTGTCCTTCCTTTGTTGGCTATGCTATATACCTGCTTTACCTTTTCCAAATTACTGTAACTGTTCCGTTTATTAGCTGTCAAATATTGATGGAAATTCTCTTTGTAGTTGGGACTGTCTGCTTTAACTGTGTATGTGTTGTGCAGTGGTACTTCAGAGAGCAATAACATGAGTTGCAGTGGTATAGGCCTTGCACACATCTTTGTGCCCATCTCTTAGTTATGTTGGACTGGTTATCATGGTCGTTAATTTGATAGCAGTGTGGGTGAGGATTCTTTTCTGGGATATGACACTGCCTCACTCAGTAGCTGGCTTCTGACACTTGAAAGACCATTGTTCCTTCATCATCAGTGTGTAGAGGTCTGAAAAAAATGCCAGACAGTACAGGTAGAGAGAAATGTTTATGTAGAGTGTGACTAGTTGGTGGCTGAATGGAGAGGTTAACAGGGAGATGTGAAAGGGGTCAGATGTGGGACCTGGGCCTTGAAAATGGCTGTAAGTGGAAATAACCACCACAGTCAAGGCTGCTGGGTACAACAGTGGGTTGTTTGGGGAAAAGGTGAGAGTAAAAGAGTTCATGAAAGGAAGTGACAAGAAGACATAGAGTAATCTCCCTCACTGGACCAAGCGCATACCATGGCCAGCTGCATTGGTCGCTGTGCAGTGTTAATACTGTCTGCTCCATGTCATCTGTCCAACAACAAAATGTACCGCTGTCTGTGTGGGACTGGAGTTAGGTGGGGTGAGGCACTGCAGAAGAGACGTGGGTTGTGAAACCTAGCACATGGGAGTGTCCACCAGGGGATTTGGGGAGGGAAGGTGTGCAAGGACTATGGGAGCTGATCCTGAAAAGGACTGTGAACACATTAATCATCCCTTGGGAAGGGGGGTGTGCAGACTTCTTTGCTTTCTGAAGGCAGGAATGAGAGGTTTCCTTGACCTGCTCCAGAGTGTGCCATCCTTCAATTTGGTGGGATGGAGCTTCCTCTCATTTGCCTCCCTAATGAACCAGTCCATGTAGCCAGGTTTGGTGGAGAGGATTTTGGTGTCCTGGAGTTGGATGTGATGGTCATGGTTTAGTCTGTTCCCAGCCACTGCCAACTTGTCATGTAGTCTAAGCCAGATGTGCCAGTGGTGCTTTTTCACCATGGTCTGAATGAACTGGCTGGTCTGCCCAATGTATACCTAGCCATACACACACAATGAATGCTGTGTACACCTGGGTTCTTCAGTCCCAGATTATACTTCACACTATGGCAGAAGCTGGAGATCCTCTAGGGTGGCAGACCTTGTCCTTTAGTTTTGCCAGCTTTATTATCTTGTCCAGTGGCATGGATAGCATAGTTTGTATAGCAACTTGCTACGGGCTGGACTGACCAAGAATCAAATCCAAGTGGAGGGGAGATTTTGGGTGCCAGTCCAGACTGTTCCCGACACCCACCCAGCCTGCTATACATTGGGTACAAGTTCTTCCCTAGGTGTTAAGCAGCCTGGGCATGGTGCTGACCTTGCATCCCCTTCTAGAGCCAAGGTTGCAAATGGGTTAGAGCTATACCTCTGCCTCCCCTCTGTGCCTGCATAGGCGTGTCATGGGGTGACCTTTACATGATCGTGCCTGTCACTTCATATCTTGGGTCATTGTAGTGCATGTATCTGACTTCTAGCAGATTCGTTATTACACCATTCTCTTTATTCTAGTGGAATCATTATCTTGCACATCCCATATTTCTGCTGTTTTTATTTCAACTGCCTACTGCCTCTACAGGAGTAACGTTGTGCCTAAATGGCCTTTGTTTTGTGTTTCATTACCTACTGTTATGGTTAGTTATACGACAGTCAAAGTACCTGAAGTTGGTACGTATTTTAAATGTTAGATTTTTGTAGTAGGCATATACAATTTTATACAACTCGTGCAAAATTTTAGGTGGGACTCTGGTGCTGCCCACATGCTACAATCTGCATTTTAACATTCATTAATACGTCACAGATATAGTATGATCTTGACATATTAAGAGCAGTTAATTAGATCATTTAACAGCCTTCTGTTTTATTTGATTTCTTAAAGAATAAACCATGATAAAAATTAAATATAAACATGTAATAACCATGTGCTGAATTAGAGATATTACATACACAATCTAAACTTGAGATTAGATGGGTAAAATGTTGATTTTTGTGAGGTCTCATAAAAATAACGACATTAAACATTTTATGGTACCCTAAATAAGAACTTGTTCTGTGTGGGAACATTTCACATGTGTTAAGTTGTACTTTGAAGATTATTCAGGACTACCAAGTAACCTCTGTGTGGCAGTATTCTTTACATCTTAGAAGTGACCTTTGTAAGTAACATCTCAGAAAACTTGAATCTTCAGCACCACCACTGTGGATACAGCTGCCACATGTTTGTAAGTGATTTTCCTGTTAAAGAGTGAAACAATTTTATTGTCATGTTTGTAACTGTCCTCCTACATCTTGCAAAATTTAAATTCCCACTCAGGCCTAACATTTCTTCAGAAACTGTCTAGCGTAGCTGCTGTTTGTTGGTGGTGTTTAAACTTATGTAGGAAGTAAACTTTGAACAACTCACCTGTGCACAATTCATCAACAAAGCAGCAAGTATGTGGATGAAGGGTGAAAGCTTATTAATAGTGGACCTACAAGACAGAAGAAGCAAAACCACTGGGATTAATATGATATAAAGCCAAGTAAACATCATTGCAACCAAAACAATATTGTAGTATGGTATTAAAGCACAAATTTGGCACCTGATCACATTGCCAAGAACATACGCTGCAGTCATGAGGGACTCTAGGACAGGGAGATTATGGCTATCTTATATATTTTCTGTTATAAGGACTCAAATGGGGCTTCATAGTAATAAATCCTTACAAATGAGCGTGGACACTAGCTGACTAGCAAAATCCCTGATACAGTAAACAAGATGAAATTTGGCATGAGAAACATGGTTTCCCAGCTCAGAGCAAGGAAATGCCTCAACCAAAACATCTAAGTGGGCAAAGTTACAGGAAAGATACGTCAGTCCTCACCAGGGGTGCCGGCATAGTGCCCAACAAGATTAGCTGGTCCTAATAAAAATTTAGCATCATAAAATGTTGCAGCCCCCCTTTTGGAGCTAATACGGGACCCACCACTTGAAGTATACACAAAGTAATGACCAAAAATGTGAAGTACACATGCTGAGCTTTAGAAATCCAAGGAGGGAGGGTAAAGAGGTGAGGCGTGATAGTAGGGGTCACATGCAAGACGTATTTGACACAACAGATACGGTGGAGGAAGGAAATATAAGCAAAGGGAAGAGGCAGTGTGATACTACAGAATGTGTCCTTACTGAGATTTGTATCTCTGTAGAAAGGTGTTTCTGAAAGTATTTGAATTTCCTCTATATTTGGCCAGGTCTTGTTACACTGATCTGCACTTGTAGACATCTGTTCACACAGACTGAGGGAATGTCCTTTACTTCACTTCCCTGTGCTGTGTACACATTTCACATGCTGGAGATGGTACTCCTATGGTGGCCTGTTGTCTCACTGTTGTAGTTTAGCATGGTTCTTTAAATAAGGCATAACAGTTTACATTGCCGTGTGGATGTTTTGACTGAGAATGTATTGTTTGTTTAAATAGATGTTGTATTGATGGAGCAAAATGCCATTTTAGAGTAGGATTGACATGAATGTTCTTATGCGGGTTCAGCTTATTCCTCCTAAATTCTTGTGTGCAGGGTACCACATGTACATTTCTAGATGTCAGGTTTTTGTGGCAGTGAGTATTAAGGTTGCTGTCTTTGGGTGTACGATGCCATGTAGTTTGATAGTTATGAGTGCTGCAGAGGAACATGCTGCATGCTGCTTCAGGTTAGAAGGAGGATAACAATGGAGGCAGTAGGTTTCTCTTATTTATTGCAAATTATCTTCCTGACTGCATGGTGTCATGCTACAAATGACTGCTGGCTTTATACATAGGGTTTTTATTTTCAAAAGTAAAATTTATGTGTTTGGAAAAGTTTGGGACCAGACTAACAAGCACTGTCATTACAAGGAAAGAAATATCAATTTACACTTTTTAGGTCTGTCTTCATTTGTGGTTGGTAAGGCCCTTCTGCACTACAGTAACAAAAGTAATAAGTAACATCTCTGAAGCACATTCACACAACCTGGATGGCTGTAAATTTGAATCCCATCGAAGGCATGTATGCATTGTGTTTTTGTTTCCTTCTCACCATGTTTGCACATAACCATCCAGCTGTAGCTAAAATATCACAGTAGGATGCTGTAAGAAATTATGGTGTGAATTTTATATTTCCTAGCCAGTGAGTATTAAAATGGTTGATCATAAAAGACTGCAATTCTGACATCAGTGTTCACAAACTTAAAGCCTGTACTGTAGTGTTATTAACCTTTTAAAACCTAGCGGTTTCTTTACGTACCACCAGGTTTAATATTCAGAAATTCTACATGGTGCTTGCTTTGCTTTGAGCAGTTAGGATGGATCTCAGAACAGACAGCGATGTTTACTTTATACATTATTAAGTGATTGGTTTTTATAGCCGTGGTGGAAAGTGTTTACAGCGCGGTACAGACTGATTCCTTATATGAAGCAGATTACGTTTCGTCTTTTAAAGGTTAATAAAGACATAATTGCTCCATTTTTTATTCTAATTCATGGTAAAGAAGGACAATTGTAACAGTTGAAATATTCAAAGAAAAATTTAAAACAGTTTGGCTAATTCCCGGGATTAATAAGAACATGCATGCCACCTACAGGAGAGACGATCCAAGATTGGGGTCTGCAACTCAGCTCACCTCATTATGCAGTATTAAAATTTATACATAATCACTTCAACCAGTTTTCATAAGATTGGTATTTACTGTGTTGGCATTCTAATGCTCTTTTTAATTAACCTAATTTTGGCTATTGGGTCAGTAAGTTCTCTAGAATTGGCCAGAGTTGTTGCATCTTCTTTTACTGTTGGCATGGACCTTCCAAGTGGTTCCATCACACAAAGAATAAAAATAATTTTGCACTAGTGACTTAATTTCCTTATTGTTTCTACATATATTGAAAGTCAACGTGATGTTGGACAGTTTTCAAACAATAATAAGTTAAGTTGTTGACTTCAGAAAAGTGTAACTGTGGAAGAAAGACAGTCATGAGTTCAGTAGAAGGAATCTTTTTTGCGTGATTTCAGGCTTCTGCCGCAAAGTGGATGAAAACTGCACTCCTCTGGACTGTTATGCAGTGTGTAGTAGTAGAGTCGGTAAGGAATTACCACTGCACGCTGCTTTATGACCCAGAAGAGCATAGTTTTTGGAATCTTTTTTTTCCCCCCATACCCTTAATGGATGGTGTTGGTGTATTGGATAGGATTTCAGAATTCGGCAGCATAGGGAATGCAGCTTTCCTGGTGTTTTAATGAATATTACAGTTTCCATCTTCAGTCACTTGGGCTAGCGCTATGGTCTGACATCCAATCAGGCCATCACCATCAATACACAGCCCCCAACAAGATCTATTGAAAGGCCTCCTGATAAAGGTTGCAACTGTAATATTTGCTTAAAACCTGTCCAACATGTTGAATGCCAGACATCAGAGCTAAGCAGTAAAAAGACTCTTGAGTTTAATTCCCCAGTTGTCTTTATTGAGATCATGACTCATATTTTATTGGAGAAGATACTCCATTTCCTTGCTTCTCCTACTGCTGTTAACATGAACCTTAACCTTGCTAAATGGAGTACTGGAATGCAAGGTTGTTACAGTTAGCCTTATAAGGCATTAACCACAGTTATTGTAATTGTAAAAATGCTTTGCTCCATATCTGTTCTGTGCTTTTTCTTTGGTACTTAAATGTATATTTTCAGCGCTGGGCATCAAATCTTAGTCTGTCTAATGGCAGGTCTTCTTCAACAATGAATTTGAACAGAGAGTGTATGGTGTCAGCAGGAACAGCAGTGACAGGAGCAGCCATGGTGGTGGGTTTACTGGAGTGCCTTGTACATTATCCCATCCTAAGCATGCTGCTAATTAAATAATACTATTCCAGGACTGTGTGTGGTTGAAGTTACATGCTTTCTCATATGCCTTGCAGAATCGATGCTGATTTGATGTGCCTACAAGCACTTGTGGACAAACTAGGTAGCAAATAATTTTGGAATTTGGTGCAGGTCTGATTATGCATTTATCACTTTGGCCCTCAGACAGCTTCAGATTTGCATTGTGGCTGTAGAACCCACTATGTTTGGCCTGTCGGTTGGCAGGATGTTTGCTTTTCTCAGCCATGTCTTCATTTTGGTGTTACATCTTCTGAACTTTTTCCCCGCTGCTCACATGACCAATGAAATAAGATTTCTTAAACACATGCTCATTTCTTTGACCATTCACAAAAAGCATTGATTACACCCAGCATTTCTTGTACTACTGTAGTTGGTACAAATGTTGTTTGCTTAAAGATTTTGGTATATAGAATGTGAGAGTCTGACCACATAGTTCGGTAGAAATGACAAGTATGGAGCATATAACTTGCAAGCTGTGTCCAGGTCAAATGAAGATGGAAATGGGGTTCAGGATATTGCACTGAAAACAAAGAGTTAATAGTATAAATATATATATACACACACACACACACACACACACACACACA
>Ga0268261_10004969_pt1 | contig 10033 bp, 5 predicted proteins | sample TergutNc150P1_FD_190353 | JGI IMG/M metagenome (GOLD analysis project Ga0268261, IMG submission 190353) | Nasutitermes corniger P1 segment gut microbial community from laboratory colony in Florida, USA - Nc150 P1 (SPAdes) (version 2) | ecosystem: Host-associated > Arthropoda: Insects > Digestive... | reverse complement strand
GACTGTGCTGCGTCGTTGTGTGTGATCTAGAAACATCAAGAATAGGTGCTCCATATATATATATATATATATATGACATTAGTCGCCTAAGGGTTAATTCTGCGTCTCATTTACACCGCTCTGCGGCTTGCGTCTTATTGTGTTGCTGTTGCACGCGAGAAACTTATTAAATTGGACTCACTGAACCTTCTCCATTGTAAGGACGTTGGCAATATTGTTTTTTTTTCTGAAAAATAACCAACATTTTATATCAAAATATGAAAGGCGTAATGCCTTTGGCTTTTGAGTGAAGCTAGTAGTAGTCCGTCGAATCTGCTTAGACTCCTGGTGATCCTACGGAGGATTCTCTAGGCAAGTTTAGCTGTACAGGAGTGGTTTGCCATTGCCTTTTCCTGAATTCACTTCACACTTCCGAGTCTTTTCTTCCACCAGCGTACGCCATTTTTTTCCTATCTTGTACTGCTTCTCTGAGGTCTTCCAGTCGTAGGCCAGTTGCTTTCTTGATGCTGTCAAGCCATCGCATCCGTGGTTTTCCCTGCTTCCAGTGTCCTTCAACTTGTCCAAGCATAATGTCCCGTTCCCGTGACCTAGTTGAAGATTGGGGCCCTGAAAGGAGTCTTTTAAGTTGTATTATAGCGGGAACAAAAGAAACGCAGCATCTCAGCTACATTCTTCTTTTTTCATCTCGTGCCTGTTATCAGCACTGCTGGCTTATGTGCAGTTGAGGCCCCCTGGTAATACCGCGGACGGGAGACAAATGTAAACGGAAGCCGGAGTGAATGTGTGTGTGTGTGTGTGTGTGTGTGTGTGTGTGTGTGTGTGTGTGTGAGGCTGATATTGAATTGCAAGGCAAACTGTTGAGTTGCAGAGCTGCGCTTTACGTGCTGGGTTCGACGGTAAGTGTGTTTGTTTATTTAAATCTCAGCAGACGGGTTCCATGATTTGACGAATTGAGACGCGTAGCAGCCGAATCAAATATAGGGTGCCCAGAAGTAAGCTCTCCCTTGATAACATTAAAATGGTTTTTAGAATGTTTTGTATGAGCTGTAAAACATAAAAATATTGCAGGCCTCTTTTGTTATTAGAATTTTCGCATATTCGCAATTGTATATTGCTCTGCCCCCCTTTTTCTTGGCCTTTGGCCAAACTCATTCAATCAACAATAAGCTCGATCCCCAGACGTCCATCCAACCAAAGCTTTCCTTCCGACGGACAACAGCCAGACAGCGGCCTTACCGCCCGTCAGCCAAACACATCAGCGCTTTTACAGTCTGCAAGACACGTATTCATATTCCGGCTGTGGTTTTCATAAGCAGGAACCGTCTGGTACTGAAGGGAGGCCGAACGTCGAGTTTGATTTTGCGCGTGCGGCGTTATAATCTCAAAGATAACACAGAGTGTTGCTACAGCAAAGTGCCACTGTGTAGCCAACTTCTGGCAATCAACGCCGACTGTTCTTAACTTCGCACCGCCAGATACTGAACGTTACACAGGAAATCTAGTAGGAAGTCTCTTCAAATTAAAATTAACCACAGAAATATGTAAGGGTTCCGATGTAGCTCAATTGGTGTAGTGACTGGGCTACGGGCTAGACGTTCGAGGAACTGTGATGCAATTTCCAGTAGGGACAAAATAGCTTTTCTCTTGTTGTATGTTTTCTGCTGGGTAATTCCCCGGCATCTGAATTTTGTATGCCGACGTTTCGGGACACTCTGTTCCATCTTCATAAGTGTATAATGACTAAATTTGAGAATAGTTGGGGTATCCATATGGGGGAAGGTTGGCTCGAAAATATCCTGAGCCGACTGGAAGGAGGGTGACGGGTTAGGAGTAGGTCCGGTTACAAAGCAGGTAATGCAAGGGGGTAATGACCCACATGGAGACCGCGGGCGGGTATGTGAAAGAGATATGGCTTGTGTCAGGGTGGTCCATGGGATGGCAGGTCAAAGCTATTGTGTTGTAGGTGGCTGTCTCCTTTCCTTAAGCTTGTGTAGAAGGGGCTTCCAAAACTTGCTTAAGGCCAGGCCATCTCTGTTGATATTGTGTGGGTGCATTTCAAGCTTTTCTCTTATACAAAGCGTCCAGACCTCTTCTGGGGCTCAGCCTGCCGCCTATTCAGGACCACCGTGAGTAGAGCGATCGGAGTGTGAAGGTGACTTTAGTTCTGTATATTTTTGTGGTTACTAATCTGAGCTGTACCTGCATTCTCCCACACGCATTCTTGGCCTGTGCCAGGGCAACTCCCCTTTACCGTAGCCAGAAACAATGGCGTCCGGAAGCACGGCTGTCAGTTGCCACTAAAATGTTATTGCAATGCAGCTTGATTATTAGCAGAACCTACTCGGGGCTTTGTACACCGGTACACGGAAGTGGAAACAAATAACAGCATCTTGGACGAACGACGCATAGAACAGTTTCCGACGTCGGTTTATTTTCTCTCTGCAGTGTATAGGAACGTAGGGTTGCCAGCTGATTGGCTGGTGTTGTGAGACAGTACAGGGCTTGTGAGTGCTTCGGTCCGTCCGTCTGTCGCGAGTGCAAGGATTTACATTCGGCAGTAAACAAATTGGAGCCGTGTTCGGTTGTGTGGCAAGGACGTTTGCCGAGCTTAGTCACAGTGTAGTTCTTCGCTTCTGTTCCAATAGTGGGCGACACATCGCACGGCAACAACCGCACATACGAGTGCACGGGGATGCCAAACGTTTCCTTTCGTTACTTAGGTATAAAGCATCGCTCTTCCGTGCTTAACGCGTGTGCTTTGTAATTGTGAAAGTTCTGAGTTGATATTCTGTCACACGTCCACATTTCCTGCCTGATATTTTTTAGGGTTTCCTCAGACATTCCAGGATATGTATAGTGTATTACCGTATAATAGACTACGCCTGCGGCTCAGGATATTAGTCGCAGGCCTCTCACCTTGGAGACGGGGGTCTTCTTCTTCTTCTTCTTCTTCTTCTTCTTCTTCTTCTTCTTCTTCTTCTTCTTCTTCTTCTTCTTCTTCTTCTTCTTCAGGCCCCGTCACCTTATGCCCCGGATGCACCTCAGCCTTAGGCTTATTGTGCAACCTTAAACATTCCAATCAGTACACATTCAATAACCCTGTGCCCCTTATAAAGAGGCACAGGTCCCTTACTGAGGCTGTACTTCTATCTTTTGGTTCGACAAGCGGGTTCCCAAAGACGTTATAGCGCTGACGAGCCAAGGCCTCGCAGCAGCAAATAATATGCTGCACTGTTTCAGTCTCCTTCCTGCAGAATCTGCAGTTTGGATCCCCATCAAACAGGCCCACAGTATACAGGTGCCCTCGTACAGGAGCAGTCCTGTGAGGATCGCAACTACCATTTTTAGTTGAATCCTACTTAGCTTAAGCAGATCATCAGCTCCCTTCTTACATGGTCTGCCTATAAAAAAGCTTGCCATGTCTGTGACCTGGCATATCTTTCCAGGCACTATGATGTTGATACTGCGATACCACCTCATTCCGTGTGGGATTTGTGGTGGACATAGTGGCGCTGAGACGAGACTTTCTCCCACTACTTCTATTTATTCTGCCAGCAGCATTCCACTAATGCTCCACACTCATTCGTTTACCTATCTTAAAATTTGATGTCGTTAAATAAATGCACTGACAAAAACAATTGTCCAAACTGCGGACTACCTCTACTCTGTCATACACCATCGTGTTGGCGTGCTTAATCTGGCACTGGGAGGACCTGACAGTGCCTCCTGTGTGTTGTGACACTCTTGCGCTAGATAGCTGAGCTTCATTGTGGTTTGTGCTGCAGGAAAACGAATTCAGCATAGAAAGCTGCTGAGGAATTTAACCCTTTAAACGCCGGGTTAAATTCCATCTTCCATCTGCTGGCATTATTAGGAGCTCGCCCTATTTTCCACGTTAGCAGGATAAGGGTTAATATTAGGCACGTAGCAACCAAGAGAACGGTTTGTTACTGTATTGAAATTAAATCGTGGAAATTAGTTCTGTAATGTGATATATTTGCCGGTCCCAGTGGCCGCGCGGTCTAAGGCGTAGGTCTGCGGCCGCTCGCCTGCTGAGATCGTGGGTTCGAATCCCACCGGGGGCATGGATATTTGTCTGTTGTGAGTGTTGTGTGTTGTCAGGTAGAGGTCTCTGCGACGAGCTGATCACTCATCCAGAGGAGTCCCACCGAATGTGGTGCGTCATTGTGTGTGATCTAGAAAACCTCAAGAATGAGGAGGCCATGACCCGCGTTGGGTTGCAGCGCCACAGAAAAAACCATGAATTGTAAATATTAAATTGCTTTAACATATAAATATCATTAACATGTACATATCATTAACATGTACATATCATTAACACGTACATGTAATTAACATGTACATATCATTCACGTAATTCTAGCATGTTTCAGTTGCACCGAAGTGTTTCTGCGAAATTTACGTACGATAGGAAGTTGCGTAAAATACATGTACACAAATAATCTTATATATAAAGATGAATGTTTGTTTGCATGTTTGTTTGTACCTTATACAAATCCATATTTCTGAACCGATCGGAACCAAACTTTGCACACATCTCCCTCGTGGTCTGGAAGAGACCGTAGGGTATGTATGGGCCCACAATATTTCACCTTTCCCACTTCTTCGACCTATTTTGTCGGGAGCGGGTACAGATTCGTTCGCAGTAGATGGCTGCTGACGCCACACTGCCCCGCTATTGCTTTATATCCGTGATGTGGCGCGTACTGGTGTGACGTCACGGACGGCGGTGGGTTGTGCAATGAAAACGCGGAGAAGTGAACGCAATGCGTGTGTGTGAAAATGGAAACCTGATGAGACGGGAAGGAGTGACTAATGAATTACACTTGAAATTTTATTGCATTTATACAAAGGATAACGTAAACCTATCTAACCTTCGTCCGTCCTTCTTCCGTTCCCTGTCTAAGGGCAACACTTTTTCACCTTCTCAACCTTTCCCGTCGTTCCAGCGAGATGTTTCGCTAACGGGATGACAACACAGTGCTGCCAACCCTGAGAGTCACGTGTGTGTCTGTGAAGGAAACCCCTGTGTTTATATATCTTCTTCGACCTTCTCAACCTGTTTCGTCCTTTCTGGGAAATGTTTCGCGAACGGCATGACAACACTGTGATCCATGCTTCTCACATGGGCAACTGTATGTTGCATGCTCAAGGGTCGGAAACCCTACAAACATATACATTCCGGCTCCTGAGGGGAAAACAAAGGACTTCAGTGACATTTCAAACAGATGGTAACATTCCAATTGCGTTACATGTCCTTCCTGCTCACTGTCGAACAAGACATTTAATTCATTCACAATGCAACCTTCTTCTTGCACGTGTGTGCTTCTGCGTAAGTTGTGAATCATTTCGTACGTCATATGGCGCATATTTTACTCCGATACATTTCCACAATTTATTCCGTCCCCGTTTTTTGTTATATGATACACAACATTGCTATCCGCTTTCGCCATTGGTCATCCCGGGCAACGCCGGGTAGCCATGCTAGTAACATATTTATTTCTGCTTATCGTAAAGTGTGTGCGCTAACCATATAACTAGCTGGCAGAAACTTTCACCTCAGATACACAAATTTCCTTGCAAGATGAAAGGTACACACTGGTGTATGTCAACAACTTTTTGTGGATGACGTACTTGTGTCAGTAAACGTTATACCTGCAAGTGACGGTAGTTTTCCTCAAAATTTTTGAAGTGACTCCTGCAGAATGGCAGCAAATGTACCTTGAATATGAAGCAAAGCCACGTATCATATTAAATGTTATACATTCTATGCATTTTTCAGCTTTTTGTTTCTTTGTTCCTTTTAAGCTGAAATTCTTCCCTCAGCATCAGACTTCTAACAGGCTGTGAGAGACATAATTTCACACCCGTACCAAACAGCTGGCAAAATTATACTTTAGTGTACTTTAATGTTCATATTTTAGATAGCAAAATCGAAAACAATAGATTCTGAACTTAATAATGAAGATAATTTCCTGAATTTAATTTGGTTTCTCCTTACTTTGAAAATTTTCAATGAAATTTAGTAATACCTTGTATCAGGTGGGTCGGTTCATTACACATCATTGTCGACTGACTATTCAGCAATAATCAACCTACCGTTCGATAGTGTAATCTGTGTGACAGACGTCGTTACGCAGGTGACTACAATAATAATAATAATAATAATAATAATAATAATAATAATAATAATAATAATAATAATAATAATAATAATAATAATAATAATACTAATAATAATAATAAACGAAATATATTTCATGGGCGAAATAACATTACATGTAGCACAAACTGTAAATACAGAACAGCTGCAACACTAAGAAAAATGGTTTGTGTAAGATATATAATTGTAAATACCGTGCATAAAAGTGACGACAGGGATGATGATGATGATGATGATAATAATAATAATAATAATAATAATAATAAATTTACGGACCAAATTGTACTAAAAATGCTGTGTTCTGTACAGCACTTCCGCATTTCATTTGCATTCAACACTCATTCAGAGTGACAAACCTTATTTATGCTCAACAAATTCGCATACACGTAAAATGATACAAGTTAACTTAAGTCTGCGAAACAGCAATATCAAGGTCACTGTGACATGCAAATTGCAAAGAGCGCACGTGGAAAGGAGTGTGTCCGATTGAATTCAGGTGGCGAGTGCGTAAGAGACTGTTCAACAGGCACGATAAGACATTAGGTGTGTGGGAGGGAGGATGCGCACAGTGTTGAGTTTGTACGTTACGGGCTTCTGGGACGTGACGCCGCACACTGTGGCACCGATTTACCGACGTTTCAGTGGAACTAGCTAGCGTCATCCTAACTTGTAGGTACATATCGACCATTAGAGCCACGTTCTGTTTCTTGCATTAGGTGCCATGAAGATGGCGATAGTACTGTCTAAAGGTCAGGAGAAAATCTCAGCTCAAAAACTTGCTAAACGCGCATGAGCGACGAGTGACAATTTGCTTCTACCCACTCTGTCTCTCTGACGAATAGCACAGCTCTGGTTCGCTCTCCTCCGCATCGCATCCTAAACCCCCACCTACCTACTGGGATTTTCCAGTTTCGGCTGACAGTACTTTCATCTGTGGCGACGGCATATTATTACCAAGCCACACGGTGTCACAGCCCAGAATACGGTAAAATTGAAAATTCATATTTGTGTTGCATGGATAATTACCACAGTTGCTATTTATAATTTATACAGCGCGAATATTTTGTGTGTGATACAGTTTAAACTTAAAATGTGAATACACGAGAGAATTATGTCATTCAGTATCAAGCACAGGTAACCAAATTTTGAAATTGGCTCCCTCTTTAGGGAGATAATATTATAGTCTAAATTAGATATATAAAAAACATTTAGTGTTAGGTTTCCAGGCAATATACACTGTCAGAAAAAGTAAAGTTGTAAATGTTTTAATTTTTTTTCGGTGAAAACTTGTCTACAATCTTGTAGGATGAGATTATTTTTGGTAGAAACCAGTTTCATTACAAAACACCTAACAATGTTTATGACCTTCAGTTGTATATGGACAGAGGCATCATACTAATCCATAGCGACGCACGAATGTCAATGTTATCAGGTTAATTATATTAAAAATTGAGATAAATGAAAACATTTCACTATCTGTATGTGATGTAATCTTGTACGATAAAAGATGTTCTGTTGTGAAGTGTGTCTGATACATACGAAAAATGGCGAAATATGAAGCTAATCAAATCATTAATTAGGGCAGATTGTACTTTGACAGTATCGATAATGTAGCGTGGGTTAGTCGAAGGTCGAATGTTGTCTACAAGAGGAATGAGATTGGTGGCGCATGTAGCAAACATGGGCGGGGAGATGTGTACAGGTTTTGGTGGTTAAACCTGAAGGAAAGAGACTACTTGGAAGACTTAGGCATAGATGGGAGTATAATACTTAAATAGGTACTAAAGAAGTGAAATGAAGGCCATGGACTGAATCAATGTGGCACAGGATAGGGGCAGTTGGTGGGCTCTTGCGAATGCGGTAACGAATCTTCGGGATACATAAAATGGAAGGAATTTCTGGACTAGCTGAGGACCTGTTAGCTTCTAAGGAAGGACTTGCTGCATGGAGTTAGTTTCTTAGGGGAAAGAGATGTAACAGTCGATACACCCGTCAGTGAATCTGAGACAATGTGCGTCTTGCAGGTGGAACAAGTATGCTTCAAAAAAAATCGTTCGGAGAATTTGTCTAATTATTGCCGGATATACTTCTGACGGAAACTTTCCTGCAGCTAAAAATCGAACCTCAGTAACTCGTCACGAAAGGTGGGCAGCACATATAGTGGGTTGCTTACTAGGTCGAAATACGGTGGGGATTCATCCACAGGACCGCTACGGTAGCCGTGAAAGGTTTAGCGAAAATCCTAAAAATGGCTAATTATTTTCTGGTAGAGGCAGCAGGTCTCGTTAGGCGTGGTGAAGCCAACAAACCTAGAGGAGTATACCCTAAATACACTGAAGACGCACGTTTCAGGTTCGATCCCAGGGACAGGCTTCCCTGAGATGTTAAGGGTTTTATTTAAAACCCATATAAATCCTTTATAAAGGTTCCCATCGGCAAGTCAACGTCTGATCTGTTCAGTCTGTGAATTCCTGCCTGGGGCTTTCCGCTTAGCAACGTTTGTTGCAGATGTGCGTGGATCGTGAGACAGAATGGATATCGGAAGCCAAAAGAGTAACGTACGTTTGTGGCGTGGCACATTTTAGCCAATCAGCTCCGACCCTGCTGTCAGGAGATACCGGCCTGACTTAGTATTTTGGCAACGCGTGATTAAAGAAAAACAAGACATCAACCGAGCGCCTTTCGGTTACCCTGACTGAGGTTTTCCCGTGATTTTACCTCAGTTGTAAAGAAATGCCGGGGTATAGGAAGCTAAGTCGGGGCACGGCCCGCACTCCCCACCACATTTGCGGCGAAATCCACCTAAGCGCCTGACAAAGGGGCACACCTTCAGTTTGAGACGGATCCAGTCTGGGCTCAGAACCCAGACAGCCAACCAACCAAAGTTTATCCCTCCCACGACTGTCCAGGGCCACCTAGAAGGTAGTCTTTGGAGAGTTAAGTCAAGGCCCTCAGCCTGACTTTAAAATCGTTATCGTAAACATATTCCCCCATTATATTTAAGGAGTCTGTTACTGAGCCAAGCGATGCGGTCAAACACAGGAATGGCTAACAGACAGGGGGGCCCGCCTCCATTTAGCACTTTGGCTTGGCTTGGAGAAAAACAAGAAAACGTAATCAACGCCAATTTTTGGGAGTATCACGGCAGCGGGCAAGATGCATGATTTTGTGCTCTGGTGGAACATCAAGTGACTCGACTGCGATAAAATAGGCTGTTTTCTGTAATTGCCATTTGAACTATCTTCCCTCTTTTTTCCATCCTCCTCCATCCCCTACTCAAAACAACTCTACACTACATACAAAGCAGAACAAAATAGGCTGAAATTAGGCTTATTGCGCCATCATCAGACACTTAATAAGCCGAAACATGTTGCCATTTTTATCCTCCTTGGTATGCTTTGTACGACTGTATTGAGTGATAAATATATATGTAATTGAACAACACAACCGGGATGTGTTGTCTCAAAACAAATCTAAGATACTGGGAACCAGTCCTCCTCATGATCAAAATTTTATTTAATTACAAGCATCCTCTAAGCCTACCGATAGAACAGGCTCTGCTAAGTCACGTGAAGAAAAATTCCAGCTGTATCGGCCGAAAGAAGACGCAAGACATCTTCATTTACATTGCAGGTAATTACAAAGAAATCTCAGTGGTTGTTACGTCGATAAGAGGAGTATGACTTGTGTAACTGCACGCGAGAGGTACGTGAGAAATATTTGTAAAATAAAATTAAGAGCTAATTAGACGCCGATACGTTCGGCACATTCTTATTGTTAGGCACGTTCGTATAGACACGAAGATCGTCCAATATCTTCGTCATGCCCGCCCGTCCGTCCGTCCGCGTG
>Ga0268261_10004968_pt1 | contig 10035 bp, 6 predicted proteins | sample TergutNc150P1_FD_190353 | JGI IMG/M metagenome (GOLD analysis project Ga0268261, IMG submission 190353) | Nasutitermes corniger P1 segment gut microbial community from laboratory colony in Florida, USA - Nc150 P1 (SPAdes) (version 2) | ecosystem: Host-associated > Arthropoda: Insects > Digestive... | reverse complement strand
TCCGTTTACGTATTTCATGTAGGATATTCCTCTGCTCCTTGACCCTAAGCAATACATCTTCATTTCTCACATGATCAGTCCAACTGATCTTTTCCATCCTCCTCCAGCACCACATTTCAAAACTTTCCAGGTGGTGAAATTTATCGAAAGGCAGGTCATTAGATGGAGGAAAGTGGTCCACATTTCTCTCCAATAGATTTAATCTCAGACTGAGTGCCTGGAGTCTACGAAGAGTAGGATCAATTCTCCTACTTGATTGTAGTCAACACGCGTTCTCTTGATTCACACACGATTTAATTAATTACTGTGACGTTGCTACTGTGCGAATGGTAATGTTAAGGACTTCGGAGCTAGCAGCCATGGCATATCCAGAGGCTATATTGTGGGTCTGACTGAAGGAAGGAATTCGTGAAGTCAAACATTTTCCTGGTAAGATTTAGCTGTGCAGCTTAGAATACTGTGTTAGTGTGACTCACGTATTGTGAATTTTGCATTTACATGTGCCACTGTTGCACGAACTTGCATAAAGCACTACATGGCTATACACGAGTAGGGATTGTGCTCATAATAGCCGTCTAGTACAATGCCCTAATCTAAACCACGCATCATCGTGGGCGATATAATCTCTTGTAGCGACGAATTTTATTCAACGCCGTCCTTCTTTGTAAAGAAAGTCCGTCTTAATTATTTGTAACCTCGAATTATGAAAGAGCTAATCATAAGTTTGCCAGCCAGGCGTGTAGATCACAAAACGTTTGAGATTGCGCGTCGATACATTTTATGCCCAAGTGAAATTGGCTTTGAATTGTTCTGTCAATTAATTGTCACAAATATATAGGACGAATTTTATCCACTTTGGGAAATTTTACTACGGTGCAGTATACGTATTAATTATTTTTGTAAGACAAAAGTGATTAAAACCATTTGTGGGATTGACTCAGTGAAGGAAGTCAGTAATCAGATTGCGACGTAGATCGGAGAAAAATATCTAAAGGGATCAAGATGTAATAAATTTAGGACTACTTGGCTTCTGGCTAATCGTCTGATGTTCAAAAAATACAAAAGTATACCCAACATTTCGGATATTGGATCTTTTCGTCCTTATTTAAAAGAATGGGAAGGCAGCCACTCAACTGAATCCAGAAAAGATAGTTTTTTTTCAGTCTCTAGGTGTCTTTCTTTTTTTTATAATTGTTTTAGGATGTAACTTACACAAGAAATAGACACTGCTAAGAACGAAAAACACGCCATACCCTTCGAGATTTTCTCATCTTTTCCCAAAATTTGTGCTGATCACAGGAATCCAAACACGTGAAATTGCCAGACTATTACTGTTACTTTCAGCTTTCGATTTCTTGTGTTTATTCCTTTTCATCCAATGAGGCTGTAAGCACGCTGAACCAGTTTAGGTTCTTACAGAAGACTGTCATCCAAACGTCGCCTATATTCTCGGAGCTCAGCAAAAGTGATCAATAGGAAATGTCAACAGTGCTGTCCACATTATGATTGTAGGGACGTACTGAAACATGCACATCACCTGAACATTATTAAACGTTGGCAGATGTCGTAATTGAAGAGACCGGTCAGAGGCGATTGCTGCTAATTAGTAACTCGTTTGAACCCTTTTAGATCCTGTTTAATACAATTGTCATTTCGACCAGTCAAGGCAAATCTTTCTACATGGTTGTTAGATTATTTGTCAGCAGTCTGTTTTGAACAACGCTCTGCAATCCCCATCATAGCGAACTTTTAGTGTATGGTATGGGAAAATCTTATAAATCTTTTACTTTGATCGATCTTTACTTGTTCATAAAGAAAGGTCATTTGTCCACAACATTTTGTTGGTTGCGGCCCGCTTGGGATGTTCCTGTCTTTTTGCGGCTAACTGACATTAGAATACAGTACTAAATTTGCAACACGACAACCCGATTAAAGAATTTTTACTAGTGAACAAAATCAAGTTAGCACTATAAAAATAGCACAAAGTTTTGATGAGAATATTAATTTAATAAATGTAAGTACAGCCAGTCGTTTTCAAACTTTATATGATCTTGTCCATCATTTTATCCAAAACTTCTTCTAATCCCTTCCACTCTTTCTTCAATTTGTGTATGTGCATGGGTATAAAGAAGAAGTGTGTCGATTTTCATTTTTGAGGTTATAATTTCAATATTTAATTTTATAGAATCTTTCTTCTTTTCAGAGGCTTACGGCCCACTTGACAAAAGCTTACGTTACACTGGTGGAGAACGACTGGTGTTGGCTTAGAACGGTGTTTTCCGATTTAATGTGGCGACGTAACCCTTGGTCACTCGAAAATTTTGCAGAACCGCCAATGAAATATTTCTACAAGAAGCTAAATAGCTAGACCACAAGTACGCTGGTGGTCTGAAACGTTCTCGGCCACGACAATAGATGGCAACATTATCGGCAAGATTTTTTTCTAAGTTGGTACATCTGTCATTAGCATCCATGTGAAATTGCAAATCATTCTATCAAGTAGTTTGTTCAATACAGCTGTCGGAAACAGGAGTGTTTGTCTGTATCCCTTAAAATTGATAAAATTGAGTATCATGCGGTTATAAAATTTTTTGTTAAAGAGGTTTATCTCCAAATGAAATTCATTAGAATTTTATAAAGGCTTATGGGGACTCTTCTCCTTCGTTTTCGACAAGTAAGATATGGGCTGCCGTGTTTTAACGTGGCTGTATCAGCCTTGAAGTTGATCCGCGTGAAGAACGTCCAAAAAGTGCAACAACACCAGAAATCATTGAACAAGTGCACGGTATGTTATTGGATGACCGGCGGATGAAAGTGCGTGAAATTGCTGAGACTATAGGCATTTCAAAAGAACGTGTAGGATAAATTTTGCATGATGAATTGGATATGAAAAAGCTTTGCGCAAGATGGGTGCCGCGCTTGCGTACAGCAGATCAAAAACGCACTCGCATGAAAAACTCTGAACAGTGCTTAGAGCGTTTTAACAAAAATAAAACTGATTTTGTGCGTCGATTTATTACTATGGATGAGACTTGGATTCACCATTACACACCAAAATCCAACAGCAGTCAAAACAGTGGACAGAAGCCGGTTGTTCAGCGCCAAAGAAGACAAGTTCGGTTCCATCAGCAGGAAAGGTAATGGCATCCGTGTTTTGGGATGCTGAAGGCATTTTGTTGATTGATTATCTTGAAAAGGGTAAAACAATAACCGGGGAATATTATTCCAATCTTTTAACCAGACTAGACGAAAAAAATTAGTGAGAAAAGACCCAGTTTACAAAAGAAAAAATCATCTTTCATCAGGACATTGCACCCGCCCACAAAAGTATTTTGGCAATGGGAAAATTAAGGAATCTGCACTATGAATTGTTGGAACATGTACCCTTTTCCGCAGATGTGGCTCCCTCTGACTTCTGTCTCTTCCCAAAATTCATACTCTTCCTCGCTGGTCAGCGTTTTTCTTTGAATCAACAGGCGATCGCAGCTGTAGAAGGGTATTTTGCAGATTTTATGAAGAACCACTACAGGGACGGGATAATGGCGCTGGAGCATCGCTGGAATAAATGTATTAGTCTTAAGAGAGGTTATATTGAAAAATAAAAATTATTTTGAAATTATAATTTGGTTTTTAATTGCTATGCCGAGAATGTTTTAGAGCCCCCTCGTAAGTAAGTAATTCGGTAAGGATAACAAGTAGTTGTTAAGAAGGACATGAGATCAACACATTACTTAACTAAACACATTTATGAGTATATATCACAGCTATGTGTACGAAGAACGAAACGCAAAATCGACGCCTTTCCTTAATAGAAAAAAGAACTCATTTTAGAAGATATTATTAGGTTTATTCTAGTACTGAAAGAATTCAGAGTTATTTGAGCGAAAGAATTGTTTAAAATAAGGAAGAAAATAATTTTAATGACGTTTATAAGATAATATTTAAACTACGGTTTTTGTAACCTAATTGAATTCTCTTGACGAACCATTCTTTTCGTTCCCGGAACCGCAGTACTGCGGAAAACCAAGTCATAACTTCTGGCATGGGCAGATGTATTGCCCCCGAGACATTTGGTATTTGTGTATCCTCATCACGGTATACTGCTATATTAAAAAAATTCTACTTCCATCCTCTCAGGCCCCGTTACACTGTATTACTTGTGCAATCGTTGACAAGCAAGAAATTTTGTAGTAGAAGAGTGGGCTGTTATAATGTGGTGGCTGAGTATTGTGCTATTGTGTGGCGGGTAATTTAACATACTGACGTTTCGAAGGGACGTAACCCCTTCATTTTCATCTTATAAGGACCTACCAGCAACATGCAAGCTGTGGAAACGTGAAATCGAGCAATTTGTGGCTGTTATCTCGTCTAAGTATGGCGTCTTGTTGCCTTACGACTGTTATAGGATGAACGGAAGTGAAAACCACTTTGAAGGTGGGTATCGAATTTCGCAATCACACCAAGCGGCTCTGAAAGTCAGTACTTTCCACATCGTTAATCATAATAGCAATAGGTCTGTTGAAGTGTTCCGTCAATCATGGTCTCTGTATTGAGAATGATCGGGTAATTACTACTCGAAGATTTTTTCACGTAAGAACATATTCTACTTGGTGCTGGTCTTTGCAATTCAGCGACCGGTTTTCAAATTAGTTCTGTCATAGTTTTTCTGATTTCACACAAATACACAGGAGAGATTAAATCGAAATATTTGATGGAGCTGACAGAATTTCTAGATGTCTTTTCCATTATGTTTTCAAAATGCCTATTCGAAACATCAGTATACGTGTATTTTTTATAAAGTACATAACCTACTTGCAATGTTATTGAGCTTTACAGGATTTGCTAAGTTTAATTGCATGGTCACTTAAAACACATTGAATATTACAATTTAGTTGTGTCGTCTGTCAAAATATTGCCAGGTAAATAATCCAATTTAATGTACGTACACAATTTTCTGTAAAATATCCTTACTATTTCAGTACCATAGTTGTACCCTCCTCCTGTTTGTGCCGAAACTGTCACTGGACTGTTACAACAGGTTTGGTATCTTGATAAGCCGTCACCACTGTCGCTTGAATGACAGTTGTAGTGTTGGAGACGGTGTGGGGGTGGCGGCGGCGGAGTTTCCTAGTAGTTGAGAGTTCAGAGTTTAGTTACAGGTTGTAATAATCATGGCTCCCCCATCTCCGAATTTCTTGTCTTACGGAGGCGATTTCCAGTTTTGAGACCTATGATTGGGTGTAGAGGCTTACTAAAATGCATATCCGTTTCACGCTTCCTGTTTGTCATCTTTTACCATAGGACTTCAGTGACAACAACAGCGATTATGGTAATATAAAGTAGAACATCAGTGTGAGTGATGACAGAAGGAACTGGGATCTCAATGCATTGTGCGAGAGTAATTATTATTATATTAATATATTTTAAAATAACTAATAACATATTGCACTTTATTCGACGAGTAAAATATTAGCATAATCCTAAACTTTCTCGAATAGTCAAGAATTCGGATCCATGCACTTGAAAATGGAGTATTAGAAGTACGTTTAAATGTACACTTCATATTTATGTCGATCTGTTTCGAATTTTAGCCGTAACACGCAACTTACAGAGGAAAAGTCTTAGAATGATTGAAGTTCTGCTTCGATGCTTGTTTACCTAAATGTGGCAGGTAGCTCCATAATTCATTAATAACTTCTGTGCTATAACGAAATTTATCCAATATAATGTTTACAATGACCATAATTTATAATATGAGATGTTGTCTTCGGAACCCTTACGTATTAGTGAGCTTCGCCTGTGTGCCGTACTGTCCCCTGATGCAACTACATGCAACCACGTTGTGGCAGTAATTGAGTGATTATCATCAGCTTGTTAGTTTGAATACATTTTATGTGATAGATATCGCTAACGTGTTATTTAGACGCTTTCGCAAAATTGCGAAAAGCGACTGTTAGCTTTGTCATATCTGCCCGTCTGTCTGCGTGGAACAACACGGCACCCACTGGAAGGATTTTCATGGAATTTAATATTTGGATATTTTTCGAAGATCTGTCGAGAAAATTCAAATTTCATTAAAGTCGGACAAGAATAACGGGTACTTTACATGAAGTCAACACACATTTTTAATAACATCTCCCTCAGTTCTTTTAGAATGATAAATGTTTTAGCAAAATTTGTAGAGAAAATCAAAACATAAATTTTAAATTAAGTAACATTTTTCCTCACTTTTGCGACATTTATGAGATAATGTGGGAAATTATAGTAGAAAGGGACAGACCACGCATGACAATATGGCGCATGTGTATTTCACGCTGGGTACCTAAGGCTACAAACACACACTTGCTGCTTTTCCACTGCAACAATTGTTGCACGAACGCGCATCAATATTACGCTAAACGTACACTGCCTGTCTTGTTTTGACTTACATTTAACAGTACCAAGCAACAAAAGCGTTACTTGATGTTTTGTCTGAAGAGACCTATAAATTGTGCAACTGTTTTGTGCTAGTTTTATAATAATTAGGAAAGAGTGATGACCATTAGGCCCGCGCGCACTGGCGACTTTAGTTGCTCAACTGTTTAGTCGCTTCGATGGAGAACACTGCTTTATAAGACAACGCGAGCACAGGCAACTCTACTGTTGCAGCAACTTGAAAGTTACAACCTGACCCATTTTCGAGACAAAGGAACTGTTGCCGATAACAATAGAGTGCACATTTCTCAGCCTGTCCGCGCGGAGTGGCAAATAAACAGTTGCTTGCTGCCGGCAGTACCTTGCACTAATTTGGGTATTTCGTCACGGCTATGTCTATCGTCGAAGACTTAGGAAAGTTAATACGGGAAGTGGAGAGAAGCACCTTCGTATAAAAGCAATAAAAATTTGGTAGTATACGGTGATAGAAATCTGAAGCAGAAGTTGTGTTACGAAGATTACGAGTCATTCGACACGAACAGCAGTGAGCTTCCCGCTGAACAGAAATTAGAAATGCTATGTTGATTAATAGTTAATAATGCAGGGGATCCTCAGTGTGGATTTCGACGTAACAGGTCAACTATTGATAATATATTCTGAATTTGTTATATACTTGAGAACCAAAGGGAATACAATAAGGCAGTGCATCAGCTATTTACAGACTTCAAGAAAGCAGTTAGGAGGAAGGTATTGCATAATATTCTCATTGAGTTTGGCATCTACATGAAACTGGTAAGGTTAATAAAAATGTGTCTAAATTAAACCTGTAACTGAGTCCAGGTAAGAAAACACTGCCTGACATGTTTCCTATTACGAAAAGTTTGAAACAGGGAGATGCTTTATTGTCAATGCTTTTAAATTTTGCTTTAGAATATGCCATTAGGAGAGTTCAGACAAACCAGGAGGGCTTGAAATTAAATGGTACACATCAACTTCTGCTTTATACTGCTGGTGTTAATGTACTGAGCGGAAGCGTACATACTATAAAGAAAACACAGAAGCGGTAGTAGTTGCAAGTAAGGAGGTTGGTCTAGAAGTGAATGCTGATAAATCTAAGCACATAGTAATGTCTCGTGATCAGGATGCAGGACAAAACCACAATACAAGAACTGAAAATAAATCCCTTGAAAGGGTGGACAGTTCCAAATGTGGGAATAACCCTAACGAATCAAAATTCAATTCAGGATGTTATTAAGAGCAGCCTGAAGTTAAGGAATGCTTTTTTTCATTCGATGCAGAACCTCTCATCTTTCAGTTTGCTGTACGAAAATATAAAGATGTAAGATGTACAGAACTATAGTTTTGACTGTCGTTTTGTGTGGGTGTGAAACTTGGTCAAATATTTAAAAAAGGACCACCCCGCTCCAACTATTTGCGCACTCTGGAGACTGTTTCACGCGTAATCAAACCTCGAAAAGCAAACGGAGGTACAGTTCCAAAGTCAAAAGGGAATGCATTTTACCAAACGACTAATTTATTTCCATGAAAGAAATGTCCATGCTGACAAGAAACAAATGTTATATTTTACCATACTGCCAGAGAATAGACATATGTGTCGAAATGAAATACTTTGCGAGAGACTCTCTTCCAGCAATGTTTCTAACGCTGCCCTTTATTCCAACAGGCTGTACACTGTCTAGATGATATTCACACAAAGCCTCATCGAACAGAAATGCCATTATTTTTCCGTACATAATTGTGTAGAACGCAACAAACTTTACTGATGCTATCACAAAAGTCAGGTTTTAAATCAACTGGTCTATGGTATATTCTCCATTGATTAGCTAGAATTCTGAAGGTGCTTTCCACTACGTTTCGCGCTCTTGACAACCTGTAGTTATATATACGTTTCAAACGTGTTAAAGTTTTGTTGGGATATGGCCGTAGCACATGTTCTGATAAGGCGAATGCCTCGTCACCCACAAACACAAATGGCATGGATAATCCTTCTGCATCACTGGGCACAAATCCGGGGTCTGGAATATTCAGTTTATTGCTCTCCAGTAATTTTCCAAATGTCCAGTTTTTAACCCTTTAAACGCCAAATTAAATCTCCTCTGCCATTTGCTGGCATTATTAGGAGCTCAATGTATCTACCACGTTAAACACCTTAGAATCACTCGACAAACCGTAGGACCCAGCTTCTACTGATACGATAGAATATTCCGCAAATGCCACAGCCACGAGGTCCGCCGAGATAACGTTCTTGTAGTTGAAAAACTGTGATCCAATCGCAGTTGGTTTCCTCATTCTAATATGTTTTCAATGAAGAGCTACTATGCAGTTCAGAAAATTTGTCTTGTCCTAGACTTCATCTGCTGTGCTTATTCAGTCAATTTGTCTCTAGCTGACCCACGTATAGGCAAGTTTCAGACATTTACCTATCGCATCATAGTTATTTCTGCCAATTTCGGTACAGTAGTACAGTAGAGAATGTACTCATGATGTACGGAAATTAAACTGTTACCTGTCGCGAGGTACCTGTAAACAACATACTTATTCATTATTGAAACTGAAATAAATATTAAAAATTAAGATAAAAGAATTAAATTGAAAACAATGGATAGTAACAACCTTTCATTTGTTCTAAGAAAGAAAATTCAGGTTAGGAGGAAAAATTTTAGAACCTGGGTGAGAAATATTAGAACCCTTAAAAGAGGATAAAACATAAGTTAGTAGAAACACATAAATAGATAAAGTAATGAATATTTACACAGGTTAAAATTTAGTATTTATACTTTATGCACTCTCATTAACGTCAATCTAAATTTATTTTGATATTTCTTGCCCTGAAAATAACTTGGAACAGAGTCAAAACGTGTAGCTATATCCCTTTGTAGAAACACAGACTCTTCTCTTGAAGTCCAAATGGACTTTTCATTCGGTACATAAGTGTAATATTACGTCTTTAGGGCCCTTCAGAACTGAGCCTAATAAAATGTCATACACAACAATCGACCAAGTGTTATCGGATCTTTGAATGTCTCCATTTACAGCTGGCGTAATCTAACTTTCACGTTTCCTGTCGGCATTATTTTCAGCAATATGTCGTAATTAGATTTGCGCAAGAGCGTGGAAGTGAAATGTACATAAAAGTGGGGCCACAAGTTTAAACACACATAAACAAATATTTTTATTGTTTTATAACAAAAATACACAATTAATATCATATGTGTATATATATCATATCAGTGACTCTATATAATCCATACTACTACATTTCCACGTCATCATCAGGGAGTTCCACATCTGCGCCTCGCTAAATTACATTAATTTTTACATTGCAGCTGTTAAAATTACAATTCATAACATCATTAAAATATTAAAATATTATTTCACAGTGACACACGTCCTTAAATTATTCAGCATTTTTGGCTTTATAAGAAAAAAAATCTATTTGGTTTCGCCATTGGTCATCCCGGGCAACGCCGGGTACCCCTGCTAGTGTGCGATAAATATAGACGTCATTGTAAATTGTCCCCAGAAGGCCTTTCACTTGATCCAGTATTATATATATATATATATATATATATATATATATATATATATATATATATATAT
>Ga0268261_10004967_pt1 | contig 10038 bp, 9 predicted proteins | sample TergutNc150P1_FD_190353 | JGI IMG/M metagenome (GOLD analysis project Ga0268261, IMG submission 190353) | Nasutitermes corniger P1 segment gut microbial community from laboratory colony in Florida, USA - Nc150 P1 (SPAdes) (version 2) | ecosystem: Host-associated > Arthropoda: Insects > Digestive... | reverse complement strand
TTTTCGCCCTACATGTTTCGGTCACCAGACTGACCATCATCAGGGGCTCAACGTTCCTCGCAGTAAACATCCAGGCGTGCAGTGGAGAGGTACAAACAGCAACGTAAGCAGGTAGGCATACGCATCACTATAATAGACCAAGGGTGAATATCATCCATATACACAACAAAGTGCTAAATTATAGCGTGATAGTAATTAGGCTGAAACTGCCATTATGTTTTTACAGAAAGCAGGCCACAGGCCAGGGTAAGGTTGTGCAGAAACACTACATATGGCGAGCAGGTAGCCGAGCGAGGAACATTGAGCCCCTGATGATGGTCAGTCTGGTGACCGAAACATGTAGGGCGAAAAAGGACACGAACATTTTAATGTTTTTGAAGTAATGTGTTTTAATATGTGACTCTAGTTGTGCATGCGTTGGTTTTAATAAATATTGTACTTATAACGGTTTCAGAGTAAAGTAGAATGTGTTCTTGAATATCTGTAATTTTCTGCAGTAAAAAATATTGAATGGTTTGCGTACTGCAGGATGTTAAAAAAAGTATCTCATAATCGGTGCCTATACCCCATGTTTTGTGTGGATCTGAGAACAAACAGCGATTATTTCCCTGTACAGCATTAACTGACTGGTTTTTATAAGAGAGATTTAACCCTTTAAAGCCCAGTGGTTACTGTATGTACCGCCAGTTTAACATTCAGCAATTCTGCGTTCTGCCTACACAGAGTATTTATGTGTTTTGTGTGGATCTGAGAACAAACAGCGATTATTTCCCTACACAGCATTAATTGACTGGTTTTTATAACCGAGACGGAATGTGTTTACTGCGCGGTACGGACCAGATCTTTGAATATTATTCAGGTTAGCCGTAGTCTAAAGGGTGAAACTAGAAACCTTATAACATTCTGCCGTAACTCAGTGACGGCGCTTGCGTCTGGCAGCAACGCACAGCACTACTGATACTATTACAGACCGCCAGTAAATAATACTCAGACCAACTGACGATGGCACTCCAATGGCCCTTAGCTGTCTTATTATCTTACCTGAAAGAAGGAATGGAAAAGAAGTCCGTCACCTTGCAGAATGGTGTTAATTGCACGAAGCTGTTGTGTTCGTTATCTCGTGGATTGTAGAGGAGCTACAGGAGACTGATGGGATTACAACAGGGCACATTTTTGGAACTGCTAAATGGGTTTCAATTGACTAAGGTTGCGACTGTATGTGAAATTGGATGGCATGGTGTCGGGAGTGTGTATGCCTTGTACACGGAAGGCGGAGTTGTGCTTGTGCTGAATTAATGAGCACGCCGTGGAGACATACGGAGGAGTGGAGGTATGGCTGAAAATGGTCCACGAGCAGGTGGAACACTTTGTTTTCTTTCTGCACGCATCGTTTCCCCAGTACTGCAATGTAAACGGGTGGTCAGCTTCACTCTTTCCCCTAGCAAACAGCTTCTGGTGCCGATGGAGTACCTTTCAGTCGGCCTGGACGCTGTGCTTGTGCCGGGAATCGAACTGCGCCTTGTAGGCTGTGTGCGCCAATTTGCAGCATCAGTATTGGTTTGTTCAGGAACACCTTTTGTTTTTGATCGGAGCCATTCCTTTGTGTTGTAGTACTATCTAAAATATCGTTCAGTCAAAATACAACAGTATTGTTGTGTTTTGACTGAACGATATTTTAGTTAGTACCTTTTCTTTTGTTGATGAGGTTTGGAACAGTAAAATGATAGGAGCTGCCGAAAAGTGACTTTATAACAGAATTGCGTTTACTGAGGGCTGGAGAACATCCGGTTGGAAGGAGCTGGGGACTGTCAATGTCACAACAGTGTCTGAACAAACCGCTTCATACCGCAGAAGGCCAGCAGAACACTGTGCAGTAACTGAGACTGAAAAGTGAGGTGAGAGAGACTGACTACGCGCTGTGACATGCGGCGCACATCGGTGACACCGTTGGCAGATTTGCACGGACAATTTTAGTGCTAACGGACGTTTCGAACGAACGCTATTTCTTTATCTTTGTTTGACGATGACATGCGGATACCTGGACGCGTCGGGAAACGCCAGTCCAGCGACGCACCGTCACGTCAGAGTCACATGCTAAAAGTGAGTGTTGTCATTCACACAGCACATGATGTGCTCTCGGTGCACAGGTTTCACTGTGCTGTAGGTGGCGAAGTGAAGAGAGAGACCTTTACTTGCTTTCTTCATGTTTTGTGGTAGTGTAGTACGGCCTAATGTCGGCTGTCTCACCAATCACGAATTTGAATTCTTTGTGGTTTTCCACATGTGTGAAGTTATGTTTGGTTCTGTGTAACCTCGGTTCCTCTGGGTTTGTAGCATTCGGAAATAGCGATGACTTTTCGCACCAAGAATTTCACAATTGCTGGTGCACCATTCTTTTCCTCTTCTCATCTTTTCTCGTCTCTTTTCTTCACTTCTCCTCTCCTGGCCTCTCCTTTCTCTTATACTCTTCTCTCTCTCCTCTTCTCTTCTATTCCCTTGTGTGAACCACAAACATTAACCTTTTCATATTCACACTGTTTCATCACGTCCTTTCTTTCTTTCTTTCTTTCTTTCTTTCTTTCTTTCTTTCTTTCTGTCTGTCTTTCTTTCTTTCTTTCAGGTCCTCATTTCAGTCTCCAGCAGAACACCGTTTTCAACTTAGCTTCTTTTACTCTACCAATTAGCAGTTCTGCGCGTACCTTTATCTTCCACTTTTTGCATAGTTTCTTATTTATCTGATTTTTGCAAGGCGCACGCGTGTGTTTTTTGGAGACATCCAGTTTCTTTCTCCTGTCAATTGACATGTTAATGAAAGAAATTACTTCTGTACATTAAGTTACTAACTGCTGTCAACAAACTGACACGTAGCTGCACTCTTGCAATCGAGGGCAGTATAGACAGCACACGACAGCAACTGACTGTGTGTACATCCACATGTTGTGTAGACAATGTGCAAATATACATGTGGACACAAAAACGTGGCTGGGAGGAGTGCAGTTTATTGCTTTAGGTGCTGGGCTGATTGTCGTTAAAATGTGATTTCAAAATTAATGTTCTTAAGTTAACAGTGTTTCGACGGCACGACGCGTCCGTTAAAACGTGACTCAGATCATCAGGACTGTGCTGTCATTTTCCTGTAGCAGAACAGCTCAGGTGATTATGTGCAACACTTGACAGTCGTCATTTCACAGGGTCACTGTCTGTTCCGACATCAGGATGGCGGCGTTGGCATTCGAGTGAATAGTCATACGCAGCACACGGCATTTGTGAGATAAAATGTCGCTGTTGCTTGTGTAGGTGGCGCATTGTCTGCCGCGTTTGGGGAAGTGTTATTTGTATATATTGTTGCTAAAGGAACTTCTTTTGTCGTGGCGCGGTTACTTCTCCCCGTAATGATTTCAGACGTGTGAAAAACAGTCTTGTCGGGCCTTGTAAGTGGAGTTGACAGCGGCTGGTTAGCACAGAGGTGCGATTGTCGACGTAAGACTGTTAATGTGCGCAGATGTTGTGTACTATCTACATAAGCCTCTTAATGTGCGCAGAAGTCGTGTGCTGTCTACATAAGCCTGTTAATGTGCACAGAAGTTGTATGCTATCTACATGAGCCTGTCAATGTGCGCAGGTGTTTTGTGCTGTCTGCATAAGCCTGTCAGTGTGCGCAGAAGTCATGTGCTGTCTACATAAGCTTGTCAATGTGCGCATATGGCGTGTTCTATCTACATAAGCATGTTAATACATTCAATTTGCAACCATGCAGGATCTGCGATGTGCTGTAACACTGTTGGCTTTCAGCGTTTGAACTTCTGTTAAATATATATTTTCTTGCACGTGTAGCACGCATGGAGAGAGGCGGGGTATGCCTGAAAACAGTCAAAAAGCCTGAACGGAAAAGACCGTAGAGTGGAAGACCTGGACATGGATGGGAGTGCAATAAGAGGCTGGAACAGACCAGGTGACAGGTCACGATTGGCTGAAGGTGACGTAAACCGTAGGACACATCCCGTGGAAGTACGCACTTAAGTCTGCAGTGATACTACTACTACTACTACTAAATCAGTCTGCAATTACGCAAACAGTGTGTGAGGACCGAACGTATGCGTTGGAACGTCGAAGACCCGTTAAATACGGGCTGCGGGCTGCAGGCTAGGCTGGGTTACTGGTCGTGTAGTTAGTTGCAGGAATGAGCAGTGGCCACTGGATCGTTTTAACCATGTTTCATGTTTGAAAGGAAGTGTTCATATGAACCATGAGCAGACATACTGTGACGGCAAATCAAACGTTTTGTCATATTTGTCCATAGTGTCACGCCGTGATTCCACTTTTTTTCCCCCATGGTTGTGCTGATAAGCAGTGAGAGTTTCTATCGAGAGACATTGAGTGCCTTGTGATAGGGAAGCCGCCCGCCCAACAACACCAGTGCCGATAACTGATTTGTTGCAGATTAACTACCCGTTTGATAAGATAAGGCGGACACGGTAATGCTGTTTTGAAGAGCTGCCAAATACGGAGTGATGTTACAGTATGTCCCCCCTCCCTGGCACTCGCCCAACTCAGGTAGCGCACCACACCGCGTGCTGTGGGCATAGTATTGGGTAAGTACTGGGTAGTGGCAGCTGCTGGCTTAGTGCGGTGGGGTGGTGTAGAAGTGATGCGGCGAAATTGAATTCGGTGGACTCTTTACCGTCTGTTTAGAAGAGTGAAAGCCACTGATCTGGATGTCAAAGAGAACTGAGTTCTTCAGTCTGTGTGTTTGTGACCTGCCGTTTGTGCACTAGAAGAACCACGTGACACTTCTACAGCGTACGGTATCATTTCGTTGCAGTCATTATCGTAGTTTTTGTATGGGCCGTGTTTGTACAGATGTTCCTGTTAAACGCAGAATGTTGTTCGGTGCTACATTGCGTGTGCTCACGTTTTTGCGTAACTGGGGTGTAACTTTGACATGGTGTTAGAAATATGATCTGGTTGCATCGCTGGATGAACTGATCGCACTCGGCCACATGTTCCGCAGAAGAAAGAGCTGGACACTTGAGCCGGTATGTCTTGTTGCGATCCTGGTGCGTTGTGCTGCAGTCGGTGTGTCTGCCAGCCCACAGCGCGACTTAGATTTGTTAAGAGATCCGTTTGATCAGAGATGAATTGGTGCAAACCAGTTTGTAACTTTACCATATATTTACTGTCACAGACCGTAGCCATTTTATCGACTGTTCCACCAGATATTTGTCGCTGTGTGTGATATTTAAAGACAGCGTAGCTCTCAGTTTACTGTCATTGTCAGACGTACGGTATTTTGCTGTAGAGGATCGTTTTTGTGGCTGTGAGCTTCATTGTTTCTTTGCTGTACTGTTTGCCGTTACTGAGTTCGTTACTAAGAGAGTGGTTAGTGTTTGATGGAGTTTATCAACGGTAATTTGTATTTACCGTCAAAGACAACAATTTAACGTATTCCGCAGTGCTACATGTGTCGATCTGCATGACCATCTTCAGGCATAAAAGTACACGATATAAATACAAATGAAATGCATTACAATATGTTGGAATTTGCGAGATTTCGTACATTTTGCGGTTGTAACATTGGTTTATTATGTAGGTATTTTGTTTTGTGTATCTTTTTGTTATTGCAGCCACGCAGCGTTTTTTGTTATTAAAACGCCTGTTAAAGTCTTTTGCAGAAACTTTGTTCCCTTTCCCTTTTTCGATATAAATCTAGTTACCTGGTGTGTGTATGTTTGCGTGCACACATTGTCTAGCATCCTGTACCTTCTAGTTATATCTGTAATGAATTATAAAATTACGCCATATTTTAAGTTTAAATATAAAAATTACTAGAGTGATAGTTGTATGATCCATTGCGATTTGTTTGATAAATCGGTTGCCTATGCCGCTGATGTGGTTAGTGACTTTGTAAAACCCGCAGGCCGACAGATACTGAACAGCAAAGACCGTCAGCTGTGCAGCGCACTGTGGTGAGACACTTTATTGTGATGAGACACTGCGTGGTGGTGAGGCACTGTGCGTCGTGGTGAGACACTCTACAGCGCACTATGGAGAGACACTGCAGTATGGTGAGAGTACGTTGTGGTGAGACACTATACAGCGCAGTATGGTGAGACATTGTGCATTGTGGTGAGACACTGTGCGTTGTGGTGAAACACAGAACAGCGCACTATGGTGAGACACTTCGCTGTGGTGAGACACCGCGTTGTGGTGAGACGCTGCATTGTGATGAGAAACTGCACTATGGAGAGACACTGCACTGTGGTGAGACACTGCACTGTGATGGGACACTGTGCACTGTGGTGATACACTGTGCACTTCCGTTTGTTCATTGTGCGTTATCACTGAACTCACTTTTAAGGTAAAATTTTAGAATCTAGCTTAAGAACTTAAGTTCTTGCAGGTTCCATGCCGGTCTGTTCGTGCAGTGTCTCAGTTCGGAGTTACCGATAATCCGTTAACACCTGTTATGAAAAATGTGGAACCTGCTGAAGTGTTTTGGCTGCGTGTCTGTAGGCAGAGGCTGCATATGCAAGCGTTGACCTGGTTACTATTTACTTTCTTACTTACTTGCTCATGTACTTACTTACTCCATGAAGCAGAGTCCTTCTTGAGAAGCTAACCGGTTCTTAGCTAGTTAAGAAATTCCCCGCATTTTATGGAACCCAGTGGTTCAATACCGCGTTTGTAAGAGCCCGCCACCTGCCCCTATCCTGAGCCAGATCAGTCTGTACCAAAGGATCAGCCCAGGCCCGAGACACGTGTATCCGTTTCGTAACAAGGCCATTTTATACGGTGAGGAGTTGTTAGCACCTCGCCCAACCCCCAAGCTTGTCGGCTGTCCACGATTGCTTATACAATATATTCGCAGCTACCCTCCCTATTCGAGGCCATTCCTCCATATGCAACCTGAGGACGGGCAATGCCTTGGTGACAGGGACCCACTTATCGTGGGTTGACCTGGTTAGTGGTTTGTAGATGAATGGGGCCAGGAGTGCCAGTTAAGGATAGGATGGAGTTGCTTTAGTCTGTAGCTAGCTTTACACAGTGATATACGGTTCTTGCGCATGGCTTTAGAGATGAGGTATTTGACGGGTTTTGTCCAATTCATGTTGTGTATGAGGGAGCATTGGCGCGGTTGTGGTTCCGCCGTTCGGGGAATTGCATGTCGGAACGTAGTGACGCTGGTCTTGGCCCTTCAATTGCCCCAGTGCGGTTGTGACGCTGTAGTGGCACCGTTGATAGTGTTGTGCAGTGACATTCTGTATGCTTGGTATGTTGAATAACAGGCTGCCCTGGCGATGGCCGTCTGTTGCACTCAGAATTATGAAGGATCTGTTATTAAGATAACTGTGCACCAAGTATATGAAGTGAGCTGTAATTCCTGCTTGTATAAGTGCCGATATGAGACCGGCTGTCGATAATTTGATATACCCTTGTGTGTGTCCAGAAAGAGGCCAGTGTTGTTTTGTTATTGTGGAACACGCCGGTAGTGCTTTCTGAGAGTGGCAACAGTGCGTGTGTAGTGCATTGACCATGCTTAAAACCATGTTTGCCATCTGTTAATAGGTTTAATTCTTCGAATGTAGAATTAAACATTTTTTGTAATTGTTCTTAAAAGGGCTTGGCAAAAGAATCTAACAAACTGGTTGGTCTTTGGAGAGGTCCTGTTCCAGTTCTGGGAGCATAATGATTTTGACAACTCGGCACACTGCTGGCAAGTAATGCTGATACATGTGTTGTAAATGGTGCCACTGAGGTCCAGGGCAGGTAAAGAAAGTTGCTTTGCGTAATTTGAGGTGTCCTGTCACCGTCCTATTTCATGACGATTTGTGTCCCTTACCGACCGTGTGGAATTAGCTCAGAAAGTTACAAGCATTCTTCCCCGTAGTCGTAGAATGTCTGCGTTTCTTGTAAAGATTTTATGCAGCGTGCTGGCGAATAAATTCACCTTCTTTTCTTGGTTGACTGCAAGGCTGTCATGTAGTTTCAAAGGATGAATAGTTGTGGTGGTGTTTGTTAGCAGTTCAGTCCTTCTGCACGTGTCCTGCATGTTATTAGTGGCAAGGATGTGTGGACCTTGATGCTACTGGTCACAGAGTTTATTTTTATGGCCGTGTCCGTTTCTTGTAGAGCGCTAATGCGGGGCCGCAAGGCTATGTTATCTGTCCTGTGCCGAAATGTGCGCAGTATGTTGCGTTCTGGAATTAGGAAGCGTTTCGAAGGCGAGGAGTTTGAGTTATATTTAAATATTCTGCTCGTGCCGCGCAGTAAACACTCCGTCTCGGTTACACAAACCAGTCATTTAACGCTGTATAGGGAAATAATCGCTGTTTGTTCTCAGATCCACACAGAACAAATACGCTGTGTGGGCAGAACGTAGATTTTGCGAATGCTGAACTGGTGGTACATATAGTAACCACTGGGCTTTAAAGGGTTAAATATCTCTTATAAAAACCAGCCAGTTAATAATGTCAAGGGAATTAATAGCTATTTTTTCTCAGATCCACACAGCATATAAATACACTATGTGGGCAGAACTTAGATTTTGTGCATGTTAAACCTGGCCGTACATATAATGACCACTGGGCTTTAAAGATTTGGTAAAGAGTAACGTTTCAGTCTGTAGTCGCATCTGAGGACGAGTTGCCACAGTTATCTATCGCGATATTGTCTTTACGGTACTGACACTTGTGATTTCATCAATCCTTTGGGTTTTATCGTCCGTGAATATTAAAGAGTGTGGTCTTGTGGCATGTGACGCCGTGTAGTTTGATGGAACAGTTGGAACGTACTGTCTTGGATGTGGTGGGTGACAGGTTCATGAAAAGTACACAGCGTCATGTGCCAGGAGCCAGTAATATTAGTTTAGAATGAGGTGGTCGTAATTTGTACTCTTCATCAGGCATTTTTATGGTGATAAAAAAGAAAGAAGGACGATGGGCGGAGCGTACTGCATGCATGTGGGAGGAGAGATTCGTGCAGGGGTTTTGGTGGAAAAACTCTGAAAGAGACCGCATGTAGACCAAGGTGTAGGTGGGAGGGCAGTATTAAGATGCCATTAGCGTAGACTGGATTTATCTGGCTCAGGGGAGGGACAGAGTGGCGTGCTGTTGTGAAAACGGTCATGAATTGTCGCGTTCCGTAACATGCGGGAAATTTCTTGGTTGATTGAGGAGCTATCAGCATATCATGTAGTTACGTACTTATTCATTCAGCCAGTAAGTAACTTTAGTGATTGCTTACGTAAGCCCTCGGAGCACACATCAACAGAGTCGTTCTTGGTGTCCGCCAGTTGCTGTTCCGGCCGTGGGGCAGGAGTCTTGACAAAGCTGACATACGTGGTCTCAGTGAAGCGTGTCGGTGGACTTGTGTTTGCCGTAGGAATGGCACGTGTACACGTGGTCTGTCTGTGCGAATTAGCCGGACGTTTCGGTCCACTCGGCATCACTCATTCGCATTCTCACATCTCCGCCCGGCCACCTGCGTCCGTGAACTTCAGGCATTCCGCGATGGTACCACAAATTAGGCCATGGATAGTTCTTTCCACATCTTTGCCAATTCATAATTTACTAATCATCCCGTCCACTCGGGATAGCCCAGTCAGTGTAGTGATTACATTGCGGACTGGAGTGCAAAGAATCGTGTGTCGATGTGTAAGTTTTCGGTTACAGTCAGTATGTACAGCATTCTATTGATAATGCGTGATTTTGTGACTGAGGTAACGAACATGTTCAAGAAGTGCTGTCTCTCATCTCGAGGTTCTGGCACTGTGGTAATGTATTTCTGCAGGCACACAGAGGGTTCGTGATAGGAGGTCACGTGGTTCGGCGAGTACGTATATTGCATGTTTATAGTGACCCGTTGTCAATTGTGAGTAGCGAACTTTCCGTATGTGTAGGGCTTTCTTAATCCCTTGAAGACTAAGTGAACGTTCTTGAATATCGAGTGGTTCCCGATTTCCGAAAGCGCATTGCCTTTTGGAAGGCTCCCAGCAACGATCAGGTGAGGGTGGAGTGTGGAGTAATGTTTGAATTGGGG
>Ga0268261_10004966_pt1 | contig 10039 bp, 5 predicted proteins | sample TergutNc150P1_FD_190353 | JGI IMG/M metagenome (GOLD analysis project Ga0268261, IMG submission 190353) | Nasutitermes corniger P1 segment gut microbial community from laboratory colony in Florida, USA - Nc150 P1 (SPAdes) (version 2) | ecosystem: Host-associated > Arthropoda: Insects > Digestive... | reverse complement strand
TGATCTAGAAACATCAAGAATGAGTGCTCCATATATATATGACATTAGTCGCCTAAAGGTTAATGATTTAACCCTTATCCCGCTAACGTGGAGAAAATGGTGAGCTCCTAATAATGCCAGCAAATAGCAGATGGGATTTAATTCGGGGTTTAAAGGGTTAATTCACTGAAATACCATGGCTACATAAATATGTAACCATGAAGTACACTTTATTTCCCTTTCTAGAAAGAGGAAGAGGGACTCAATGAATGATTTCCAAAACAGAAAGGGCTCTTCTGTCAAAGAATAATAAGGGATGACATAATGATAGGGGAACTGATCTCCAATTGGTAGGTACGAACTGTTTTCAGATCAACTGTAACACATTTCTTTCTAAAGATGTAAGACAAGTACATACCTGGACAAGGCATCACGCGTAACTTCTTCAGTGCGGGAGCCACCAGAAGTGATATCACTCACCATCAGCAATACTCGCAGGACCATGGATACACTCAAAGGAAAATTGCCAACCATTTGTGGAAGTCTATCTGTCAACAATCTGCGAATCTTCCGTTCATTTAGACCCATAAACACTACATTTCCTGCATTGTCAAAACCCCGTCGGCCTGCTCTACCTGACATCTGCTGGAACTCCAAAGAATTTAGATACCTACTATCTCCAACAACTGCAACTGTCTTACAGGGCATATGAATGCCAAGAGCTAACGTCCCAGTGGCAAACACCAAATTCAACATTCGCATCCGGAAGAGCATTTCAACAGCACTTCTCTCTACAGTTTTCATTCCACCATAGTGCTTGCCCAGACCATTTCTTAGGCCACAAGGGAATAAATCATTCTTTTTGCAACCAGTTCTCATCAGTCGCTCTTCAACAAACTGCACAGTTTTCTTATCTTGCAACCCTATATTCCTGAGACCAGTGAATTTAACATCACCAGTATGTAGCAAATTCAGTGAAGCTTCATACTTATTCCTGCCATGGTTTTGTTTAGATACAACAAAGTCATCTTCAAGTATTTTTGGTTCTTTTGATCTTTCACTTTTTTGAGTGTAAGACTTACTTTGACGGGTTCCATTTTTATCTGCCTCATATTGTTTCGCAGTTTCTTCATAGTACTTGGTAGTTTCTGAAAACAAGTAATTCACTAACTGCCGATTATATGAAAAGACAATTGCTGGCAACATTTCTTCTTTCTGGAGCTTCAAAACAAATTTAACAATGTTGTTTCCTATAAATTTAATTTCACTTTCAACTCCAATGGATGATGACACACTGTTCAAACATGTTATGACACTTTCAAAAGCCCCACCACTTTCATGTGCCCACTTTGCAAGCAACTTCCTCAGTTGTGCCTCAAACTCCCTAACCATGTTTCTGGAAATGAACCCACTTGTGCAAGCAGAGAAAAAGATTTCTGGATCAAGCTCTCGTAATTGAGGGTCCTGTGGACACACTGACTTCATGGCACTGTACAAATCATGTACTTCTGCTGGGGACAGGCTAATATCATCAAGAATTCTCTGGTTACAAATCACCAACTTTTCTTGCAGGTAGGCATATGGATGAACATGATGAAGCTGTTCATCTGCACAGTAAACAAACTTCCTGAGATCAGAATGACGATCTTTGTACACCACTAGGTTCACCTTATACAAATCACTGGGGTATGCACAGCTGTTTGCAATGTCCTGTTTCTCCTTAAAACTTTGCATGTTTTGAAGCCATTTGTGGAGAGCTTTTGGGTCTTCTACTGTGGCTGACAATGCAAGAAAAGGACAACGAATAAGAAGCAGACAACATTCCCAAGAGAAGCCCCCAGTCTGTCCAGCCAAACAGTGAATTTCGTCAAAAATAACATATCGCAAACTTTTTACCCAGTCATGCGTACGCGGAGAAAGTAGTAGCAACTCAAGGCCCTCTGGGACTGTGACCAGGATTTGACTGTTCAGTGCATTAGTGCGATAATCTCTGGTGAATACTCCATAAACTGACTTACCATCTGGCATTCTTTTGTTTTTAAACCTTGCATATATAGTTGCTGCTACTTGGTTCACCAATGCCTTTGTAGGTGCCACATACACAACCACACCATCATTACTCTCACGAATAACTCTTTCCATGCAATAGTATGAGGCATATGTCTTTCCTGATGATGTTGGAGCTACCACCAACACAGACTGATGTCTGTCCACACTATCAAATAGTTCTATCTGCCATGCATCAGGTACAAAACCTTTCACTCTGTCATCCGGCTTACTTCCTGACTCTCTTTCAAGCTCTGGACCCAGATAAAGCAGCTGAAAATCAATCCAAGATACTCCAATGGAATATAATGTGTCAGCAGTACTCCTTGAAGGTTTTGGTAATCTCCAGCATTGGGCAATTCTTTCCAGGCCCATCTGCCACAGATAACGCCCAAGTTTCTTGACATCTTCAACACTCAATGAAATGTTCCCAAATTCCCTTAAAATTCTCCGTATAACTAGAAAGATTTCCTTTGCGTAGTTGAGATTTCTAATGGATGTGGCATTAACTGCTCTGCATTCCTTTTGCCATAGATGCCAAAGGATTTTTGCCTTACGCATTAATATTCTCTGTAACACGTATTGTGTCTTCAACCTTTTCTCCAAAAGCTTTGCTTCATTTAAAGCGGCTTTATAATCTCCTCTTTTCTTAAATTCTTTATATTTATCACTGAAGACTTGAAACATCTGTCTCTCTGATTCTTCAACCTTTGCTTTACTCTGTTTGATATGGTCATCTATTATTTTTTGTGCTTTCTTGCTCTGTTTTGGGGATTTAGCACTCTTGTTCTTGGATGAAGTTGCATTTTCACACACAATGCTATTTACAGTAAGTGGTCTTCCCTCAATACTGGACCCATATATTGCCATATAACGAGCAAACTTATTTCTACAGTCTTCATACTTCTTTCTTTCATACTTATTTGTAGGTTTACCCAAGTCAGTATCTCTTACACGATCAAAGAGATCAGACATTGGTATTCGTGAATGCCAGTGTCGATTCTCCTTGAAGTCTGCATTCCTGATAATATAAGCCTGCAAAACTCCATCAGGTATAAGTTTCTCTTCCTTTGGTAGAATATCCCCACAGAATTCATTAATGAGTAAGCAATTTGTAGGAATTAGATGCTTAAGACTCTGCATGGGAAGTGACTGAGTACCAGTGTCCTTTGGTGATTTCTGTTTGTGTTGTTGTTTCTTTTGTGGTTTTTTCTTCAGTGACTCTTTCTTCTGTGGTTTTTGATTTGCATGAAATTCCAACTTCTGCTTTATTATAGGAAACTTTGCTAAAGGTTTTCCTGCAAGTTTAACAACTTCTTGCAAAAGCCTCTCATATGTAGAAAAAGTTTGTTTCCCTAGCAGAAATTCTTCACAAATTTCATGTTTAGTCACAAAAGTTAAAACAAACATAAACAAGTTTCCATGCCACAGATCAGATACATTATCAAAATTATAGTTCACATTCTGGCTGCCATGAAGAATTGTCTGCAAAACGTGGTTCATGTGGTTGTGGAGTTGCTGCACAAACTGTGTAAGGGATTTGGTGGGGGTTACACTTGAAGCACAACCTCGAAACCTCAGGGGCAACACTTCTAAGATCGCAGAGTAAATCAAGAATGTTTGAATCCAGTCTTTATAATTCTGGGAAGCATCAGACTCTTTAAGCAATTGTGCAGCTGCAGCAACAGTAATGGCATGCCTCACATCCTTCTCCCCTTCCATAGGAAGAAGTTGGTATTTTTCTGTATTTTTTGAAATGATAAAGAGTCTGCATTCATTTTGTATTGTTGTAATAATAAGGTGCAACATTCTCCTTAGTTTTGCATCTTCCAGTTTGACTCCAGGTTGGCAGTAGAATGCATTCAAAGTAGAAACAGTTAACTCTACGTTGTTCATATCAACCAAACCAAGGTACAAAGCCACAAGTGAGTAGCAGATGCTAACATGAAATATCAGCTCTTGTAGCACGTGATCCTCATTGGGGTACAGTTTGCAGTATGTATCCAACATTTGAAAATCAGTCAATAGAAAAGAACAATTACACTTTTCAAGTACTTGTCTAAAGTTCAAATCCCACACACTGTTAAATTCATGGACTTTGCATGACATGTTGAATCTGAGGTGACTCATCAGTGCTGACCTTGCTAAAAGAAGTGAGTGTTTGCCAGACCAGGCTTGACGCCAAATATTAAAAAATATTATTTCAAAACTGCCACCCTTTCTGGAGAAGAGCTGTAAGTGCCGTTCACACAAATAAATAAGATGTAACAACTGTCCACCATTATTTGTATCATAGTTCACATCTCCCATAAGATTCAGTAACAAGGAATCCCCATCCACAAAAAATATTGCTCCACTGGAGAACATATTAGTAATATCTTGGAATGAAGGCAATAGAATTCTGTCTGTTGCAGTCTTAACACAAGCAAGCAGTTTGTCCAAGTTCTCATCGCACTTTACATTTCCTATTGCACTGATACTCTCCAGTATCTGAAATAATAACAGAAAGTAATCATTTTGAAATTAAGCATATGTGAAAGTAGTTAACACTAATAAGAACATATGAACCACAAAATCACACAGACAACTTCTTGGACACCTGCCAGTAGTGGAGGCCTTCAATAATAAATTCTCTCTGTGCTTACTTGCTGTAAGGATCAGCAGTAGTATTCAGAATATAGAAACAAAATACATAGAAAAAAGTCTGTGGAGTTCAGTCACAGCCATGCTAGAGGTTCTTATAAACAAAATACAACTGAATGTGTTGTCCCATTTTAAAGGTTTACTTTTAACAATACACTTGAAGCTTCCCCCCTCCCCCATGTTATTTCAGACAACTGATGTTTTTCATCCCAAAAAAAATAGCCGCCCTGTATATAATAAGAACAGGCATTTAACTCTTTAGTTGAAACATAATTTGTTTTATATAAGAACCCGGTACCTACCACGCAAAAAAACACTCTCCACCTTGATTATAAAGAACCAATCATTTGATGTTATAAAAGGTTAAAGTTGCCGTTTGTTCCGAGATCCATACAAAACACAATGTGAGCATCATGAAGAATTGTTGAATGTTAAACCTGGTAGTTCATACAGCAATCGCAAGGCTTTAAAAGATTAATAAGAAGTTACAAGCAGAAAACCTACAGCCTACTCTCCTACTGCGTACACTTCAGGCCATATAACTATTAGAGTACACTTAATTTCTACTTCTGTGAGGAAGTTAATATTCAAGCACAGATTCTGTGGGTGTTAATTTTGTCAGATAAAATCTCAAAGGGTAATGATGCAGCTCACACAGCTAGTTGCAGGCCTCTCAATGCAGAGGCCCGGGTTCAATCCCATGCCAGCCCATTCTTAATTTGTGATGGACAAACTTACATGGAAATAGTTCTCTGAATACTTTGATTTTTCCCAGTCACTACTGTTCCACCAGTGCTACACAAACATTGATTAATTTATCACCAACACTATATAATCTCAGCAACTGGCATCATCATTAACCCTTTAAACGCCAAGTTAAATACAATCTGCCGTTTGCTAGCATTATTCGGAGCTCACCATATTCTCCACGTTAGCAGGTAAAGGGGTAAATAACATGCCCAAAACAGCTTCAAAGTTCTACATAACTGCCATGTTTGTGAAGTCTTACAAATAACACTTGACACAAAAAGGCAGATATATTTATGGTCTCCAAGTTCTCAAGAGCTCACCAACTGTCCCTGTCCTGAGCCCAATCAAAACACTCCAAAACCTTCCATACTTTTTCTTTAAGATCCATTTGAATATTGTCCACCCTGTTCCCTTGGGTTTCCCCACCAAATCCCTACATGCACCTTTCCTCTTCCCCATCCATGCCACACGCACCACCCACTTCACTTTCATTGATTTGATCACCCCAGAAATATATGGTGAAGAAAACAAATCATGATGCTCTTCACAGTGCATTTTCCTCCCATTGCTTATTAGACCCCAAATAACTTCCTCAGCACACCATTCTTGAACACCTCTCTCTATGATCTTCCCTCAAAATGCAGACCAAGTTTCACACCCACATAAAACAATATGCAGAATTACATTTCTGTACATCTTTGATCCTTATATTTTTGCACAGCAAATGGGAAAACAAAACATTCTGCACCAAAATGTAACAAGCATTCTCTCAGATCAATCCACTCTTTACTTCTTCATGATTACCATGGATATAAACATAATGATATCATAAAATATGACTAGCAGTAGGTCACAGAATAAATAAACACCTGGATATCTACCAAATTCCTACAGAAGGAGGCAAATAAACAGAATAAATATCTGGATATATATCAAATTATATTATCACAGAAGAGAGCACATGGCAGGATTATCAAAAATCAGAGTGGTATCTGAACTTCATCTCATGTTTCACAAGCATAATGAAATGTCAACAAATGGCAGACAAGTGAAAGGTCTGTAAACAAGTACAATTAATTTGTAAAAACCAGGCTGGCACAAGCTCTTATCAATTTGAAACCAGTTTTGTGTCACTGCACAATATACTAGCAGAATTTGTGAGACAAGTCAATAAAACTTGTATGTGTATCTCTAGTGTAATTTAAAGCATTAGTTTCATATATCAAACATTCCACTTACAGTGAATTTTAATGACATAAAAGCAGAATATGGGAACATTCATTATAACTGAAGAATTAAAACTGAACTTCTGAAATAATAATAATAACAATAATTTGTACAAAAATAATATAAATCGCATTTTCCATATCAACCCTTGAAGTGCTACTCACTTCTATTACAGTGCCAACATGTCATGGCAACCAGTGTACCTGTACATGCTTCTACTGGAGTGCTGGTACATACACATACCTGCTTGCTTCTTACACTAAATTCTCCACCTCAGATGGATCACACTAATCACATAACACACCCAGCCAACTGCAAGAGTTGTAAAACCTTTTAGTGGCACAATGAAGAATGTCCTGTGTTGCAAAAGCAGCCTTGTAAGCTGTCAAGAGGGGGGGGGACTGCACAACAATATTGGTAAGGCAATTTGATACCCAGCATCCCTAGTCTGAGAAAAATAAGGGCATGTGAAATGTCTCATCTTCATTCCCATTAGGATCTCACACTAGGGCATAATTATCAAAGTCTGTACCTGGTTTTCCTCCTCCAGTTCCAAGAAAAAGTCAGCAGCATCTTGTGGTTCCACCACCTCATGGCCATCTACAACTTCGCAATCAGTGTCAGAATTCACTTCCTCACCATCACTGTCTGAATACATGCCCTCCATGACAGATACTCCTGCTATACAATGAGAATTAAACTGAACTGTAGTATGCTCCTAACTTCTGAACAGTAGTACCTGAAATAAAGGAGCCATGAATGGTAGAGTATTATGAAGAGTGCAATAAAAACAATTTTTATGTTTTACACTAACATAGTGTATGTAGAATAAATTACAAACTTCAAAACAGAACTGCTAAAATCTTCAATGCCACATTGGGAGCAATGTTGTTATTTTTCAATATAAACATTATCAATTATAAATGTATCAAAGCAATGTCAACAGCTCTGACATTCCATGCATAACAAAATTACACAAAATGAGACACCAGACACTACTCTCCAGCAATTAAAGCAGTATTCTCAAAATAGCAGACCTCTAAAGTGAATGAGGTATCTCAAATGTCAACACTTCTGATTTGTACTCAGGAAATGCCAAGTTTGAACCTTGATCAGGATTCCTATTACTTGATGTTTGTAGTTTTCCTCAGTCTCTCCAAGCAAACATCAGGATGAGACCCCAAACAAAGCTGTAATCACTTCTTCCACATCCTTCTTGATGCATAAGTCACTACCATGCAACCATATGATCCCAAAATTAAACAGCAGACACTTAAAAGTCAAAAAACAACTATATTATATTAATTTATATATATAGCGGATGATGGTAACCGCCAACCAACTACATGTTTCGGCCTCTAACAGGCCATCATCAGGTTGTACCTTTAAAGAAAAGGGCTGAGGGCTGTATAATATGTATATTGTACAGCCCTCAGCCCTTTTCTTTATATGTACAACCTGACGATGGCCTGTTAGAGGCCAAAATATGTAGTTGGTTAGTGGTTACCATCAGCCGCTATATATATATATATATATATATATATATATATATATAAATTAATATAATATAGTTGTTTTGACTTTTAAGCATCCGCTGTTTAATTTTGACTAACACAACGGGGATGTTGCACCTCAAAACTGTATGATATTATATGGCCCAACTTTTATAGGTCAGTTTCTTCTCAAACTCTTTTCTGTAAGTATTCAAACATAATTTCATACACCTCCAGAAGTATTTTCATGAAGCACCATATCTGTCATATCTGAAGGCTGAGTTTGGCATTCTTTACTTTCTAGTGCAAAAGCTGGCAGCCATTTTGTTACTACGGGCAGTGTTGGCCAATTGCAACTTTTTCAAGGGTTGCTGAAAGGTACACTAAACTGTATGTTTTCAACTTAAAACAGTGCAGCCAACATTTACTGGAAAATGTGCAACAGCAGTTATTTCTGCACATAAATGAGTGAATAATCTTTGAAGGAGCGCCTTTAAATCTAAGATAATAACTTTGAGAGAGAGAGAGAAAACATAATTGACTTCATATAATAACACTTAAATGTATATGTAAAATACATTTGAAAACATTACAGTAACAAATATTTTTACCACACATAACGTGAAGCTTTCACATCAAACACATGCAGTAAAGACTACGAGGGGATCAGCCATATGAATGTGGAGTTCATACATACATAGTAGTATAACACTTGAGTTTCACACATTTTTAACCTCAGCCACTCAGTCAAGGGAGGCTCAGTGCTATCCAGGGAAGGGCACAAGAGCAAAGAAATGCCTTGTGTGGTGGCCATGTTAGTTTCATGCTATAGGTTAGAAACTTCAATGAAGTTACACAGCACCATAATTCTGAGAGGGAGCGCTTCTTTGCTGCTTCCGGTGAGCTAGTTGTTCTTGCAGGTGGGCTGAGCGCTACCGACGATAGTAAGCGTGAAGGCCCAAGGGGCCGAAAGATGGCACATATGGCACACAACCATCACAAACAGCACTACTCAGATAAATATAATATACACAATATAAAACAATATGTACAGCTGTTTAACAGTATAAAAAAACTTCCTTTTGCCATATTAAAATGAAACAAATTAAAAAGAAAAATAGTGGGGTAAAAAGCCTGACTCATCAATTGACTATGAACTGGCGCAACAGGTAGTCACGAAAGTATAGATTACAATCTCAGTCAGAATGACAAAAACAATATGAAACGTAAACAAGCTGGTGGCCAGAAATTTGCCGGCAACCCCACGTATAACATAGTTTACTTCTGGCCTTGCAATACCATTGCTGAATTGTCGGAGACCACCGCTAACGGATCCTCCACTCGTAACCGTATATTGCTGGCGTGCCGTCTCTGCGTTGCATCTCCTGTTATGCTGTCAGGATAGCACACTCGCACCAGGAGGTGGGACCGATGTTACGTTCAATGACGTGAACGAAATCGGTGCATCATTCGTTTAACACCAGCACGACTCGCGAAATGTAAGTGGTACGGCCCGGTTATCACGCGGATGGGCAAGCTTTTCATTCCAGGATCATAAACAAACTTCGCAATACACACCTTGCACCCCCCCTGACTCCCACCAGACTGGACGCTCCCTTTTAACACGCTCATCTCATTGGTCACTCGGAGACCTCTCTCTGAACCATAGACAATCTATCTTAACACAACCGTGTTGGAGATCAGTCCAGCACGACCATCCTCGCTTCAGACTAAAATACAGTCTACGCACGTCTGATACGTGCGGAAGAGCCAAATTCCAACTTCTGGCCTTTCGAATGAGGCGTGTATTTTAGCACAGTCCACCTCAAGAAAGAAGTGAAGGATTACGAATGGGGTTGCTAGCACCATACGCCCCCCCCCCCAAAAAAAAAAAATCCCCC
>Ga0268261_10004965_pt1 | contig 10040 bp, 3 predicted proteins | sample TergutNc150P1_FD_190353 | JGI IMG/M metagenome (GOLD analysis project Ga0268261, IMG submission 190353) | Nasutitermes corniger P1 segment gut microbial community from laboratory colony in Florida, USA - Nc150 P1 (SPAdes) (version 2) | ecosystem: Host-associated > Arthropoda: Insects > Digestive... | reverse complement strand
CCCCCCAAAAAAAATGTCGACAGCTGGTAAGTCCAGGGTAGTGACTGAGCTATCGAGTTACACAAAGGAGAAATTCATGTGACCTTCAGCAGGCAGGACTTGTTTATTTAACGATGCTCTTAGGACAGCTGACTTCAGACAACAGCACCGAAAGGTACGATCAGCAGAGAGTTGCGACAGACAGGCAGTATCACCAGTCTCCTGATTTGAAGCCGCGACCTTCCGAAAACCGAGGAAAATTGCTAACCACCCCAGTAGTTCGCGTGTTGATTTTCTGTACAGGGTATCAACGTATACATATCTCAGCTACATGGCACACAAAATCACTCCAACATCAAATTTCATTTCATAGGGCTCAAGGTGGAAGGATAATTAATTACTTTCCTACTTCGAGGCTCCAAGCGCCTCTAATGAACGTAGTTTGTCAAAATAAAAATAAATTCCCTAACACAATTACCAGTACAGTCGACAAGAATGTCGCGTTTTAATATCAAGGGTACACTCAAGTAAAAAAGTTTGTAAAAATGCCACGAATAGAAAAGTTCTGAACTGAGTGCATCGCCTCGTGTTCAGACTTCGGTCATGGCTTCAAATAAACAAAACTTTGTACAATCATCATCAGCGAAAGCTGGAAATTTTGTGGCTTCATTACAAACGTCCAAAAAATAATTTAGTTACATTAACACATCCAGAATTACTTATTTACGACCTCGCAACCCTCAATAATGTCCTTAAAACATGCGATCCACGCACTAATGTCTCCACAGTCAAAATAAAAGCGAACAGCTCTTACTGAATCATTAACATAAGCGTTTCGTTAATTAAAGATCTGAAATCGTTTACGCAGTTGTCGATGTATCATCGGGAGCATGTCACTGAATACGAGCTGCATTAGATTCGCACTAAAGTGCTGAACAAAAAGGACCCTTTTCGGTTTTTTTTTTTTTGCTGTGGCGCTGCGACCCAACGCGGGTCATGGCCTCCTCATTCTTGAGGTTTCTAGATCACACAACGACGCACCACAGTCGGCAGGACTGCTCTGGACGAGTGATCAGCTCGTCGCAGAGACCTCTACCTGACAACACACAACACTCACAACAGACAAACATCCGTGCCCCCGGTGGGATTCGAACCCACGATCTCAGCAGGTGAGCGGCCGCAGACCTACGCCTTAGACCGCGCGGCCACTGGGACCGGCGGTGAAATGTCTTATAACTGCGAATTTAATTTGTCATGCCAACAGTACTTTGCGAAGCGAACAGGTTCCTTGATAAGGGAAGAAATTCGCAAAACGCAAATTGGATTAATCGAAAATTCGGTATGCAAGCATGCCCCAGTACAGATAGGTTTACATTCCTGAGATGGCCTCAAATACGGCCATGTAATCTGATATATAATGCAGGTGCTATTTCAGACTAATTAGGTACCATTCTTTGTCTCTTGACAGCATCCCTTACGTTGCTAGCAAGGCTTGTCTTTCGTTTGGGAAACGTGCGTACGCCAAAAAATACACAAAAAAAGAGATTCTAAACTTCGCGAGATGTTGGCGGTATGTGGCCAGGGGAGGACTTCGGGCAATTGTGACGTAACGTGCGTGTAAGTTAATGCTGAAACTTTCCGAAGAAAATTCGTGATATGTACTGTTTGGGGGGTCCAAACGCGAAAGAATGAACCCGCAAACAAGGATGGACGATTGCAATTTACAGCGGTAGTATTGATTGTTTTCGCATCAGGAAACCTGGTGCTGAAAAGGAGAAGCTTACAAAAACATGGCGACGGTAAAAGTGTTCACATGACAGGGAGATGGCGAGCCCTTACGGCAGTACAAAGAAACATTAGGTCACGCAAGCGCATAAACTTACGAAGTGTTCGTCAAAATTACACCATCCCCTGTCTTTAGTTTGTTGTGGCGACGGACTGGAATAGACGCGCCTCGCAACAAAACAGTGCATGTTGGTGCCCAAAACGGCATTTCTGTTTCAGCGTGTATGTCCTACACCGTGAACTGAACGAGGCATCGCCGATATAAATGCTGTAGAGGGACAAGTACGGTAAGCCTCATTTATTAATGACAGAATAATCTGACTTTCAGCATCCAATTGGAAATGACTTCTAGCCATTCTCGTTATGCAGCCCCACGACAACTTCAAAAGCAAAACTGTTTTTGTGCAAGATACAAAATTACATTGAAACTCGTACAATTTCTGGCATGTGGTGACAACAACACGCACACATTTTTGGTGTCGACAGTTAACAAGAACGGCCGATCCCAGTTGCAGTGCGGTCTATGGCGTGGGTCTATGGCCGCTCGCCTCCTGAATTGTGGGTTCGAATCCTGGAGGGGCATGGATGTTTGTCAATTGTGAGTGTTGTGTGTTGTCAGGTAGAGGCCTCTGCGACGAGCTGATCACTCGTCCAGAAGAGTCCTACAGACCTTGGTGCGTCACTGTGTGTGTGATCGAGAAACCTCAAGCATGAGGAGGCCCTGTCCCTCGCTGGGCCGCAGCGCCACACGAAAGAAAAAAAATTTAATAAGAACAGGGTTAACAAAATGCGCAGCGTAACGCCCTGTGTACTCCACCTGTGTAGGTACAACAGGCCCATACAAAGCATCTTATGACAATTATCTATAGCAAAATATAAAACAGGCCGTTCCAGTACTGTCAGTGTGGTATCTAGCAGGGTTATTTCTTGGTGTCAATTGGTCAATGCCACTAATACAACACATGCAAAAAAATCTGTTCTTATTGAATCAGTGTTAACCACTTCCTGCAAAAACATTCAGAAAGCGTGGGAAAAATAATTTCCGCCAAGAAGCGCATATTCATTATAATATTACTGAATATTCACTCTGGAACAAGAGGCCAAATAGAGTGACTTAAAATAAAGAAATTGTCTGTTTTTCTTGTCGCAACAAAGAGACTAACTTCTGTGATCGACTGCAGTTGCCAGCTTTCGGAACTCGGCGTTTCTCTACGACGCCAACCTTTGTCGCACAAACCCGATTGTGTTATTTGGTTCGAAACTCCAGTTACTTTATTGGACTTACGTGACTCATACAGAATCCATTCAGATAATCTCATTATGTCGTGTTTGTTACTTACAGCAGTATTAAAAAACCTGCAACAACACCACATCGCCGGAAATGGAAGTATTTTGCAGTAACCATAAAATTAAAAATATCAGTCTACATCTTTCTGACCAGAAACGCATGGATGATAAAGGTTAATAACAATATAAAATACACACAAGGTGACGAAATATAAATCAAAGGCCTTGGAACGAGTGCGCAAAGTGCAGTCACAGAGATGACTGTATCCTAACGCATTCTGAAAAAAATGTTAAAAAAGTTTAACTGTTTTAAACTTATGAGAAAAAATATACAACTATCAGTTACAATCGTAATTTCGAAGCGTGAAATAATGGTGCTTAGTTGCTTTTTTTGCGTAACAGTATAGCAGCGCTGCTTGTCGGATATCGTTACACTATATATACGCTATATATGTGGTTTGTGTGCATGTTACATGCTTCGTGTTACATATTACATACGCACACGGTACAGGCAGACAGCGAGAGAGAAGTGATAAATATCAAGAGCTTATCGGGCAGATAAAATGAACCAAACTAGCATAAAAATCAAAAAGGCTCCTACGTATCGATGACAAAGTTATAACGTCTGTCTGTCTGTCTGTCTGTGTGTCTGACTGACAGCATGTAGACAGCACGCACAATACTGGTGCCACAGAGCTTGGCAGCACAGTTAGGCTAAAATGACTGAATTGGACGCAGACCAATGTTCGATGTAATGTAGAATAACTTACTCATTTTTACGTTCTTAAAAGGAGCTGTTTCAGCTACACAGCCTACTGACCAAGAACAACGAAACCAAAGCCACCAGTACGGACACACTGTCGCTATCTGCCTATATTCCGACGCTTACCTGACGTGGCGGATGTAGCTAACAAAAAACTTCGGTGAAGCAAGCAGGTTTACCGTCTGACAGATCAGACAGCTTTCTAAAACAAGTGAAATGCGTTACTGCTGTGATAACCATCATGCTCTTAGGCAGTGCAGGTAGCAAGGGTTCCCATTTTCATAAAATACCAACGTTCACGGGACAGATTGGAAGTCATGATGGAATCGTCTGACACCCACGAACAGGAAGGAATTCGGTACCAATAGAGACAAATACGGTGACACTCAAACCGGGTTTAACACAGTTCTACGCCCAATGAAATTAAAGTTCGGCTCCTAACTGTGTGTAGTCCAGAAATGACGATGCAGATAGCGCAATGCAAAACTGTACATATAAATTATGCTTCATACAAAACCTGAGATAGTATATTGAACACTTCCGCCCCCACCCCCAAACCCCACCCCTACCTCCCGACAACGGTGCGACCCCACGCAATCCCATATAATGCGGCAGCTTTAAACTGGCCCGTTTGGTGCTAAACCATCTGTAGAAATCGGGCTTCGCCCTTTCGCTGCTACTAAAAGTAAACTTCCCGCGGAGTGTTTCACTGTATGTGGTGGGCGGCAACTCTTGACTTTCCTGGCCTGTCGTACTTACGTATAACACAAGTTTAACTTATCCTGTATTTTCTCTCTTTCAGGTCACTCAAGTTTCCCACAACGTGCCTTCTTTAGGATGACAGCAATCTCAGAACACAAATTCACTCTAATACAACTCAAACAACAAAATACAATACAGTGTGTAATGTAAAATTTAAAACTATTACAAGCAGGAAATTACATACGAATGTCGCATAAACAATATCAAAATTAATAACACCAAATGGGGTCCACCAGATTAAGTGATCAGCAAATGCCGTCGTAGTGAAAAATACCTTAAAATAGATATAGAATATACATTCAAACTATACTTTGCATATACAGCATGTCACACTTACACGATGCCTTGTAATCAGCCTCTGTATGTGGGGAAGCGAAATGCACAATTTAGCTTTATAAAATTAAACAGTTAGGGCGTCGATTAATTTCGACATACAAAGCATCTCCAACGAAATATGCAAACCGCCTCACGATTCAATCAAATACTGCAGGTTGCCACCTCAAATAAAGAGAAGTATTTTTGTATAAGCACGCCATTTCATACTAATTTATATCAAATGGACCGTAGACTTTATTACACAGAAAATTCTTAACGGGTCTGTGGCAGGAATGGCACATTGAGACATAATTTATATAAATTAATAAGAAACACCACTTTCATTTGGACTTTTTTGCGAACAAATACAACATGAATCCGAACGGAGAAGAAAACAAATTCACTCAATAAAAGTTAAAAACACAAATTTTGAGTGAAGTCAACCAGAGATAGTTTTCGTTTCTCGCAACACAATTCAAATAATAAAATCATAAAATTAAACTTCATTCAAACTGAACCGACACACGTGCGGGGGCATTCAAAATAAAAATGGCTGGACGCTGCTGTGTAAAAACACACAAACTATACTAGAGAATAGGCCTATTAAAATATCAAGCAGATCTTGCAAAATTGCATTATTAGTCCCCAAGGCTATATTCGGAACACTAACAAAGCAAGGTCTACAATGACTGCAGTTCCATTTGCTTATTGCTACAACTGACATATGAAGAGTGTTACGCACAGACAAGTGTCACTGCCATTAGACAAGACGCGTATTCGATTTTTAAATAAAGGGACATAAAGGCTTCATACAACAAAGTAACAACATTATTAAGATCAGACACACGCCTCGTTTATTCCGTAGATAGTGCAAGCAGGTCGGAATATCTGATCATATTAAGAAAACGTTAATTCCATCTACCCGCATTTAAACGACATCAAAACCAAGTTACGCACATTAATATTACACTCCAAACGCATGTTTTCTACCAAATAAAAATGTCCTGTGTGCAAATACTGCCAGCAGCATAACTGACACTCAGAATGGGACGAAGGGCGAAGGAAAAGCCGCGTCTGATACCGCAGCAAGATCGCCGGATATGCGGCAGCATTTGCTTCTGTCAGCTGACGGTAGTGACCAGCTGTGTGGCGCTGGTGTATCTGACTGTGGCCATCTACATACCATCTCACAGAGCGTTCAAATCAGGCATCGAACCGGTGCCAGTCACATGTCAGACTATCAAGTCCAGTAATCCCAGGAACTGTCCGTGGGCATCCTGTGGAGAGTGGTGCCTCACCAAGACGTCGGGATTCTGTCCGCAGATGTTGGTGACAGTAAGACGCAACGGTACTGACTTGGAGCTACAAAACTGTTCCAGACTTCAGAGATTCGCCTGTCTACCGGTACGTTACGAGAGCTCCTTACTCGCTCTATCAACTACCAATGCTCGTATTCTGCAGTGCTGCTGAACACTCTGACCTTGTGGGATGTTACGCCGTGTCGACTGGTAAATAGTTAAAGGCATTTTCAATAAACGAAGTGCCTTCAGGGTCAGTCAGTCAGTCCCAGAAGACTAACTGTGCTAAGAAATACCAGTCTACACAATGTTTCATCTCAGAAGACTTGAATCTTCTACTAGCAATCTCATAGGCAGTGTGATAAATGCAGGTGACAGAAATAACTGCTACTTGTCTCATATACATTAGTGGCTAAACGTATTTTCTTGTACTTAACCAACCAAATGCACATACAACATACACAACAGTACAGTCTTTTATTTATGCAACACGTTTCGGCACTATTGTGCAATCTTGTGCAGAATGCTCTATGTATATATACAAGTAGGCCTACTACGAATGTAATCTGTCATACTTAAGTAAGATTTAAAACTTCGTGTAGAAACTCCCTGAGTATGGTACGAATTGCCGAAATATGTTGGAGAAATAGAATACTATACAACTGCGTATGTTTTACACGCATTTAGTTGAGTTAGTAACAGAAAACAAGTTGATTAAAATGCACAGAGGAAGCAGTTTCAAATTTGGGGGTACAGTCGGGTAATTACGCTACCGATTCATGAATATCTTCTACATCTTTAAATAAACGATTTGCAGTTGTATTTTCAGATAGCGAAATTATCTAACGTAATATGTCCAGGCTACTTTTTAAAAATTTCGAAATTTCAGTAACTTAAAAAATAAATTTCTATAAAAAGTGCAAATGGCGTTATTGCCCGCCAATGACAAGGTACAAGGAACTTTGATATTCTGCTTCAGTACTAGACACATTAAAACACTTCAAATGTAATAAGACTCTCTGAATTCAGAATCGAAAATATATTTTAAATATATGTGTGAAGGTATTCGGGGAACTGTCTTTGAGTTCTCAACACAAAAATGAAGGCGGCCCATCAGCTAAAGAAATTAAGTCGGACAAAATAAATTTTAATTAAAAAAGTTTAGTTGACGTTCACTTTTATTAATATCACGGAAGTATAAAAGATGTATAAGGGCCAGAATCACGGATCACTGTCACGTGGTGAACACAACGCTCATTACATAAGGTACATACACGACACTGCACTGGTGCACAGCTGACAGTAGTAGATCCTACACCAAACCATTGAATTCAGACAACCTGTTCTGTATGGCACAAACCATCACCCTCAACTACCATAATGCATGTTGTCTTCCTTCCTATAGACCCTAGATTCTTCACATTTGTTACATTTCTCCGTTGAGAACACAAGAAACTGCTTACCTTTACACGTAATGTGGCAAACAAAGAACACGTAATAACTGTAGCCTCAGATTCAGATATGTTAAGACAATACGCTTAATTTCTTGTTATTTTGGGTGTCTGAATAAGCTCACGAATGGACTTGATGACCTAGCCGATGACGTAATGTTGGCCGGACTGGACATTGAAACTGTGCTGTGGGTGGCCCTGCACTGCACTGGATGACCACTGGTCTACTGGCTGACCGCAGACATAGCTCGGATAAATGCTGTTTCTGAGATGAAATTTAGTTTTTATGAACAGTTTCCAGCATAATTCAGACCTTCGACAGCATTTTAGGGGTGGCACCAAGCATACGCGGTTCTGAGCCTCGCAGTCTCAGACTACTGTATGTCACTCTTGGTTACAAACCTTTTGTACCGCATACTGTATAAGAACAAGCACTACATATTACAGACACGGCAATTGTTGTTGTTACAACATAATTAAAGGTAAAGCTTTCCCTAACAAGTCATGAAGACTCAAAGGGGAGATGGAATGTTGGGTTTCCACCCTTACTTTGACACTGGGCACAACTGGGAAGGCAGAGCTGTCAGATTTACGCGCCGGACTACTTTAGACCCAAGAAAATTCCTTGGTACTCAATTCTGCTAGAGGTTGAGTAGAGCCCTTGGCTACTGAAAGCGGACAGAAGTAACAGGTCACTCGACATTATCCAAGAATCCTAGCAGGAATCGAACCCGGAACCTCCCGTCTTGTGACGCAGTGCAACAGCGCTCGCAAGGCTCATTTTAAAAGCTAACACTCTAGAAACTACAAAATGTCAGGCTGGCCTTAACTACCAAACTTCAAGTGGCGGGAGAACCAGAAGTGACACTTGTCACTGCAGAGAACGTGCACACTTTAATTAACAAATTTAACCAATAGTTTATAGCGATTAATTACGGAGCATTACATTCTGAATCTGAAGACACCCAACAAAGTACACACAGATAACATCGCGCTAATGTCCCAGTGTTATTTCTACAGACACGTTACGACTTACTGGCCGGTAGGTACAAATAACATGCACACGCCCATCCGGTCGCAAAGAGCAACAGCCACTAACAGTGGGATTAAAACTGTGTAATGTGGAGTTCGCTGTACCTTTTGGTGTAACGTGAATTGCTTGAAAAATTGAAGTGGGCTTATTAACCGCCTGGCCTTCACCCCCGATTTTACCCTACGAAAAATACAGGTGACAGAAATAAGAAGGATCAACATTCAGTAACTGTGGTATTTTCTTTCCGTTAATAATCACATTTTAACTTCACACTCTGGTAACCCCGTGCTAAAAACCCACCATTGCGGTATCTAAACAAGTGCAAATACCGTGACAGTTCTATGTCTTGTATGTACGAATCAGGCAAAAAAAAAAAAGATTTAACTCGCTCAAACTTGTGGTTCACAAGCGAGAGGGAGCATACAGAAAAGGGTGTTTCACTAATGAACGGTGTTTAAAACTTTGATCATTTAGACGGCTAAAATAGCAATTAATCAATCAGTGCCATACAAGTGATCAAAATAAACACCTTCCACCAGCTTTCACTCAGTGTATCGAACAGACATGTTACTAACCAGTTGGTTCGTTGTCAACAGTTCCGCATTTCAGGGACTACTGAGGATTTACAGATTTTGGTTGATATACGATAACTGGCATAATTAAGATCAACAAATTCCAACTTAAATCTAGCGCACATGATATAACATAAATTATTAATTTTATACTTTAATATTTCGCGTGGCTTCGTGACAATTGCAGATCTACTGTGTACAAACACCCCAAATTCCGCCTTTTGTCACAACATACGCGTGTCGGCTCATACGTGTACAGCCATTATCAGTGTGTCGTTATGAATGACAGAGCAATTCCCTGTCAATATTACAAGCAGTAAAACTCAAATTTAAATTTATTCAGTCATAAATAAGTAGCCTTCTTAATACTGAAGGAGTTTCACACTTTATAAGTTTGTCTAACTGGATCTAGTAGTTTTGTCTTTTTACCATGTTCTTCTTACTTCTTTAACAGTGTCAACAAAGAAACGGAAGAAATAAGCAGAATATGATTTACAGGATAAACAGGATAACTAACTACTGGATCCCAGTCGGTAAACTCACAAAAGTTTTATTCTCGTTTAATATTCCTACCTACCGCTGATAAAATAATTTTTAATTTATAAATATTCTGACTATTGGCAGGGAATTCCTATAATTATTACACGTCAACTCTGACGATGGCTCTATACAACCGAAACGCGTATGACCCTCTATCACAATTGTGATAAACGTCTTAAGTAGGTGTTATGTGTGTGTGTATGTGTATATATATATATATATATATATATATATATATATATATATAATTATTAC
>Ga0268261_10004964_pt1 | contig 10040 bp, 9 predicted proteins | sample TergutNc150P1_FD_190353 | JGI IMG/M metagenome (GOLD analysis project Ga0268261, IMG submission 190353) | Nasutitermes corniger P1 segment gut microbial community from laboratory colony in Florida, USA - Nc150 P1 (SPAdes) (version 2) | ecosystem: Host-associated > Arthropoda: Insects > Digestive... | reverse complement strand
ACCCTTAGGCTACTAATGTCATATATATGACATGAGTAGCCTAAGGGTTAATGATTTAACCCTTATCCTGCTAACGTGGAGAAAATGGTGAGCTAATAATGCCAGCAAATAGCAGATGGGATTTAATTAAGCGTTTAAAGGGTTAAATGTGCATCTGCTGTCCCAGGCACTCTTCCGTACCTAGACTGAACGGTGTGCTGTCGCATTTCTTACATATCTGCCTTTTACAAACAAACAAAATTAGCACGGAAACGAAGTTTCATATCCTTGGCATGGGTGAAAAGTAATTTAGTTATAGCTCTGACATTGTTGTCTGTGGAAGCACAACACTGTACTTGGCAAGCTGCAATGGCATATCGTTTATTGGCAGCAGAGTAATATAGTAAATGGAAATGCATGCAGCAACTGTAACACAATATGGCACATGGTTTAGGGGCTCATGTCCCAGTCCATTGTAACGGGTACAAAAGTAGAACAGCCAGTTCAATCCACAGTGCAACTTATTACCAATAACAAACAGAATTTTAGGGTTTCAGGCCTTCTTGGTGGTTGTTCCAGTGATGGTAACTTTTTGCATTTTCACACCATGTTGTCTGGGTTTGTTCCAGCAGTTCAGAGAGATGTACAGTGTCTATCTTCAGAGTGACAGACTGTTAGGCAGACACTGAAGTTCTGATGGCTGCCAAATTCCCTCAAACCTTCCTGCATAACTGATACTTTCTTTTCCCACGTTTACTTTTAGCATCCACCTAAACCAGATTCCGTCTTATTGAAGGTGGAGGAAATGTGTTCTTTCAGAATGTCAGAACATGGTGTGAAAACCCCCACAAGACCACCATTTCAACAAAGACAAATAGTCTTTTCTGTTGGTTAATGTTTGAGAACTGAGCATGTTTCCCTTTCTGTTTTTCTGCAGTATTGATAATGTCACTTTTTCAGCCTCAGTGAACTTCTGAATGCAGATGTTTTGGACTCACTAGAGAACCTTGAAACAGACAAGCAGCAGCTGTCAGCCCTTATCAGGAAGTTGTGCAGCAGTCCTGCAGCACGTAACAAGTCCAGCCATACTGAACTGCAAGAAGTCTGCAGGTCGTCTTCCGTGTTACGAGATGTCGGTATGAGCAGCCAGCAGCTGGTGCAGCACATGGGAATGGATGTGGGGAGAGAGACAGCTTCTGTCAGAGTGTAAGATAAACACAACTTGACACTCACCTGCGACTCTTAATTCGCATTCCCATGACCAGTGTGACAGATGTGTCAATACCTGTGCATTGTACAAGGAGCCAAATAAATTATTGTACTACTTTCATGACTGGTTTGTTTGGCAAACATTTTTACTTTAGTATTGCCTGGTCACCGTGATTGCATTCCCATGACTTGTGCACATGGAGATGCGCTGTACCAAATGGTGCTGATTGTCCACACATGACTCACTCATGTGCTTGTCAAGTATAAACAAATCATGGGAATGCAACAACAAGTCTCAGTTGAATAAAGCAACAAACATTGGTCTTACCTTTGACTAGTGTCATATTTACAGACACTTGGTGGGAAGCAGGCAGGTTACCAATATTTGTGCAAGTATATAGTTTCCATAACATGACAAGTATCTGTAACTGACAAATGTTTGTCAAATATGCCAGTCAGGAGTACATTGCTTAATAGAGGTGCCAGTCGAAAATTCCACCAGGTAGCTTTGTAAAACTTTAGAAATGGTGGATATTATGCCTACATTTTGTGTCAAAGTTTTCTATTTGTCAGAGAAGAAGCCTAGATTGTTGTTGACAGGACCACATGAAGCTGGTACAGCAATATGACACATAAGAGCAGACTACAAGAGCAGAATGTAGCTGATGGCTGAAGGAAAGGTGTGGAGAAGGTGCACCAAAGAAGAACTTGCATGGCACATATATCCTGCACCAGACGGTGCTACAGAACGACAAGCAGCCGCATGGTGCCTGTTCGTGCTTCAGTAATCCTTGACGTCACATTTGTGGCTCCAGTATGTTCAGTGCTGTCCCATTGCGACAAGTTCATCAGGAATCACCAGGCAACACTGTCCCTGCCTAGTGATCCTCCATCTGTAGGGTTGACCATCCTTGTTACCACCAAATCAGGTGCGAAAAAACAGTTTTATAGATTCATTTATTTTATATTTTGTTATGTTTTTATACCACAGTGGGGTGACACCTCATTTTGTACTATGCATACAAGCTGTACAGTAAATTGCTTTGTGATTTCACTTGGGCCAAGGAAACAGTGAAAACAGGTGTTGTGGGTTAAATGTGATCGCCTGCACTGCACACCGCCCATTCATCAGCACCGGTATGAAACTAAAAATTCAAACAAAGAGACTGAATGATAGTGACAATAGACATTTGTCATGTTATATGACAGCTACCATCCACCACTTCTCTGCTCTGTGTGTGTAGGCAGTCGGCGTGCTGGGCCATTTTAGTATGATAAACAGGCCAAAAGGAAGTGGAAGCTGATAGCTGTCAGAAAAAATGACCTTATAAAAGCAACAACTGCTAGGAATGGGGAGATTGGTAGACAACATGTGGGCAGAGAATGTGTTCATTCTTTCTTTGGCCCAAATTCAGTAATACCACAATCTTGTTGTATCTCATGATGTATCACCAGTAGAGTATGGTTGGATAGTGGTTATGTGGACACATTCATGAATGGTTTATATGTTAAAGTGTTTATCACACAGCCTGTGATTGAATCCAGACGCTTCTGATAGTCTTTGTTAGGGGCAGAACTTCATTTGTGTGCTGTTTGACATGATTTGTGGGGTCCCTCATTATGTAATATCTGTATTGGCAACATCATTACCACTGACTGGTACAGGCACTTTTTGAACACTTTTCTTGCCAATACTTGCAGTGTTTCTCCTGTGAAGGTAACAGATTATGTTTCATAACTACAGAAAGCAACTGGTAAAATGATTGATTGGGCATGTACATGAGCTGATCATGATAAAACATTAACATGTTTCAGAGGGTGGAAACAGAATGTAAACAGTTAACAGCATTTCTAGAAGGGTTGTACCATGGATAAGGTTGTAAACTTTGCAACCATTATACAAGTTTTGTGAAGGTGTGAAACATACTGGATGTTGAAAATATTCATGTTGTACCGTGTGCAAACTTGCGATAAGTAATAAACCAACATCTCTTTACACTAAAGGATTGTATTAAATCTTCCTTTATTTGCTGACACTGTTATTGCCAAGATCTTGCAGTCTTGGCTTTCATCAAGGAAAACATTTATATACAGCAGTGCAGTATTGTGTGTGAATGTTTTGCTTGATGACAGCCCAGCAGAGACCAAAACATGGCAGAAATAACACTGTAAACAAACATGGCAGAAATAACATTGTAAACAAACATGGCAGAAATAACACTGTAAACAAACATGGCAGAAATAACATTGTAAACAAACATGGCAGAAATAACACTGTAAACAAACATGGCAGAAATAACACTGCAAACAAACATGGCAGAAATAACACTGTAAGCAAACACGGCAGAAATAACGCTGTAAACAAACACAGGAAGGGCTGGTACAGCCATCGGGTGTACAAAGATGGGTTTTTTAATTAATTACACTGTTTTGTGTGTCACTTCTGATTCTCAAAGCCAAAGATGCTGTCTAGGAAGTCTGTGAAGTTGTGAGGGTCTGCAGGTGAGAATGGTTTGAGTGTATCACAGTCCATATGTTGTAGTGTGCGCTCTAGATCTGTGCACGTTGTGTACTGAACATGTCCATCTTCATGAAGCTGCTGTGCTAGCTCCAACTGGTGATTGTCCATCAGATCCTCATTTATTACAACCAGTAGTGGTTTCTTAGCACTCAAAGCCTCCAGGCAGCTGCCTGCACCTGCATGACTAATGATCAAGTCTGCACGTTGGATGTCCTCGGCAATGCTGTCCTTGAACCGGTAGTACTCTAGCTGCATATTGCAAATCAGTCCAGATGGAGGCACAAACAGTCCATGACCAATCTGCATTGTTAGCGTTGTGTAGCCTCTGGTTCGGAGTACCTGCAGATAGAGCAGAGGCACCAGAGCTGCAAAATCTACAGGTACATGGTTCTTACTGAGCTCCTGTGATCAAGAAATTCTCTGAAAGTTTGAGATTTTGTAGTGCTAGAAGTTGGATTGTGGTCTTCTCATGGACGTAGTATAACCTAAGAATGTTGCACGGTAAGGGGTCTTACAGTTTCTGTACATTCAGCTGACAAGAACATAAAGTTCTTTCCCATTAGGCTTTACTTAATTGTAAGTTTTTACTGTCATTACTAATGGGAAATTACTGTTTTTGAAATACATATTTACATTGCATTAATAATGGATTTTGTTTCCTAACAGTAAATATCCAATGCTGGGGGAGGGGGGTTCCACAGCACCAGAGAATGCCGGTGGAGGCGGAATTTTCCACGTGCACCCATCCAGACTGGTGCTGGGATGCACCCAGCCTCCTGTACAATGGGTACTGGGTCTCATTTTCAGTGGTAGAGTGACAGGCATGGCATTGGCCAGCCACCACCATCTAGCAAGAGTAGAGCTGCACCTCTACTTCCCCTCTAGGGTGAACTTTACCAATTCCATAATACCAGAAAGGTAGAGATGTCTGGAACATTGCCAACCACCTAACTAACTATACATTGTCATAACCCAGAAGTGGGAAGTCTTTCAAACCGAAGCTTCATCACTGAACTCTGTTTTAAGCCAATTCATATCTTCAGTATTTCTGTAGGGGTCCACTTTAATATTATCCTTAGAGTTATATCTAGATTTCACAAATCCTCTCTTTGCTAGAGGTTTAGAATAACAATTCTGTATTCATTTCTTTTCCCCATTCATACTACACATGTTAAATGTCCTGGTTATGTACCTGTCTCCATTCCTCTGTGAGTGTTGCAGGTATGTAGGTGTTGGTGAAAGGAATTATGTATGTGAGTTCAAAGGTAAGATTGTGTTAAGGATGGGAGGTGAAGCCGTGTCCCTGGGTCAGTGTTTCCTGCTGTCTCAATGGAATGTAGTGCCTTTATTGTCAGGGGTTCAGTGCAGCTGAAGGCAGGCACTACACACCTTCAAAATGCGAAAAACTCTAACCCACTGATACACTGCCACATTAGTGCTCAACAAAACCAATGGAAAACCTTAAACCTTGCAAGATTGCATTCCCTATACTGAGTACCTTGGAGCCATTAATGTGTATCACACTTGTGACCAGAAGCTGGAAATTCATCATACCCTGCCATTTCCTGCCAGTGTAGAAATCATTTTCAGGTTTAATGGAAATGTACATTATATACACCTACTACCCAGTGACATATTGTACACTGAAAGTATGAAGTTCGCAACAACAAACTATTATAAATCATGGCAAACTAGTAACATACTAGAAGAAAAGGTGTACTGAAAATCCAACTGAAGTCTTGTAAGTGAAACTATATGTATGCCAAGACTGTGTAATGTTTAATGGCATCTTGCAGAAACAGGTTGTCGTACAGGTGAAAATATGTGCGCGTCAAGGGTGCCTGAATATGCTGGCACATGTAGGATCCTCCATGTACACATCTTATGTACCCAGGGTTTTCTGCAGTAATGCACACCTATACAATTTAAGGTATTACAAATGAAGACCAAACAGCACCAAATTTGTTCCTTTTCCTTCAATCCTTGCAACATTTTGTTACAGGGGAGAAAGAATATTCTGTGCAACACACTTCATCAAAGGTGGAATTAATTATTCCAAAACGTGCCAGAATACCAACATAATTTTATTTTTAACATGGCTCAGGAATAAGTTTCTTTAACAGACAATGGGACGCAAAAAATGGCAATAAGGTCGTCGTGGACAACCGAGTTGGTTGGAACATAACCTATATAACCGATATATTTTCTTTCACTCAATCACTTCAAGCATCCACCTGAACAAATTTAGTTACCCTGAAGAAGGCGGCAGTTCGTTCCTACAAAAGTCGGAACAAACAAGGCATGGTATAAATACCTAAAAGACCATCACTTGCATGATCATTGGTTACAGATATTTGTAATTATTATTACTAGTTTTCATAATTTCAGTTAACGATTTTGAAGTACGAAATTTGTTTTACACATACATACACATATCCTTAAAGGATGAAAACAGCTACCTTACTATGACTCATACAAATTTTACGTGCCTCATGATGACTAACCTCCCAAGCTACTCACAGAAACGAAAACCGACCTTTGTACTGGTTGCTAGTTTGGAGTACTATTAACAGTAATTCACGCGTACTTGATTTGACAGCAAAAATGTGTGTAGTCCGGCGATCGCAAATTCATAAGTAACACAACGGGTAAGTTTCCTCCTTTCATAAAGTGGGCCATATTACATTTCTGGCACTTGAATGACTCAATATGCGTTACACTTTTGTACCTTCTGTCATACAGCGCAGTGTCTTGTTTTTTATACTTTTTAACAGAGAATCTGGCTATATTTTATTGTTCTTAAATATGTAGTAGCACTTTCAATTACAAGAACCATTACCGAGCGTTGCCGTTTCTTGTTAATATTGCATTATGATAATCATTAGGAGTTGTGTGAATATTCAATGGGGAAGTTCCCATACCAAACACTATCTTGGGCATTTGGTGCACTATGTAGCACTAAGTAGCGAGATTTTCAGAGTGTCTGCCTTTATGATGAGTTGTAAAGGATGTTGTTCACTTACACGTAGAACTTTTTGGCAGGAAAGAGTCGAAATAAATAGGTCAAATTTTGTAGTTCCCACAGTTGCAAATACATGCCCCGACGCCATTTTGGGTTGTAACGCAAAGGCTTGTGGTTTTCGAGGAATGGCGTAGGATTGTCGTAGGCCTAGGTGAGCGAGCAATTTTCTGGTACATATAAGAATTTAATTTTCATAAACTAGGAAACCAGCATATATGTGTGTCCATTTAACTGTTGCTGTATATAAACTAGCAAGAAGACAACGAAAACATCGTTCTTTGAAACAGCTTTATCATTGTAACTTGACATCTTGCTTTTTCCAAGAAGACTTACGCCTGAGCGGGAGGAATTATTCGTCTTGGATTTTTATCTTCCGTCGATTCGGTTACTCCTAGACGGGCCCCTGGACTTCTTTTGTGTGTAAACCGATATGACGTGTCTGATAGTTATTTTTGGAGGTGCTTGAGGCCATTGTGATGTGGGTGCATACTATTGATTCGCCTGTCCTTGATAAGGTGAAGGTAAAGTTTTATTTTCGAAGTGCCACGCCATGAAGATGCATGGGGGAGTGTAGGCATACCTCCATACATTCTTAACGTGGGTAATAAATGGAGGTGAGTGGCTACCTTCACGCTTTTGGCCGCTTTGTCCTTGCGAAAGAGCTTCTGGTATTTATTGGATGGGAAGTGGGTGGGCCATTGATCTGGTCTGGACATGATGGCAGAGGAAAAAATGTATTGCCTTCGTATTGGTGTGCTGAAATTAGAATGAGTGTATCGTTGTTGTACTGGTCACGTAACTCACGAAATATTGAGTAGCAGATGCTGATCCGATGTTTACTTACGTGATGTGTACAGACAGGTACTTTGCTGTAGCATTCTCATTGTGGAAGTGAATATATACTTATTTCTTATTAATACCATGTTATTCGTGCAGTTGGTAGAAGTTAACTCAAAATCGTGTGTTAGATGGCAATGTTTGAACATCTAATTAATACACGGAAAATTTGGCAAAAATGAAGGTGTGGTTAATGGTTTCTTATAATATGTAATTAATCTTAACTGTGCTCAGATGAGACATGTATTATTTTAGAAATGTAACCTGTTTGATACTGCATACTTAATTGAAGGCTGGGTATATATGCAAGTGTGATGATTACTTAGTAGTGCTGGGCTGCTTAACCTCAACTCATAGAAAGTTCCACTCTGTTTTTATGGTAATGCATTTCTTACCAGCCCATATGTGCGTTCCAGAAGTCATGCAACACCGAACTAGCCCCATCAGTCCTTCCGTGTTGACAACCTGCATCTCCTATGATACAGTGTTTGGATTTGTTAGCCTTTCAGGCACATTTCTCCAAAACTTTTGGTGTGTCGGTACAGTCATCTTTAGAGGCCTGTTGGGTTGCCCTTGAGGAGTATCAGTTTATCATTTGGTGCTCTGCTTTGCACACACTTTTATTTGCAGAATGGCTAACTTTTCCAAGTTAATTGATCTTGGACTTTGGCGATAGGATGTAGTTGGTTAATTTCATAGTTATGCTGGACATGTTTTATATTTGTGTTCACAAGTTTTTAGTTTGATGGAATTGGAGGTGGGGTAGCATGGTGTAGTGACTAGGCCATGGGCTGGCTGACTGAGGAATTGTGGTTTGATATCCAGCAGGGGCAAGAAGGTTTTCTCTTCTGCATGTCTGGACTGGCTGTGTGGCCCACCCAGCTGTGCCCTGGGGACTGGGGGCTCTTGCTGTGTGTGGGCTATGTGAAATTGACATTTGTGCAATGCTAAAAATACATTTATATATTCTTATTAATAGCAGACATACAGTTTTATGTACTCATCATGCATACTGGTTGAAGAAATATTGTGCAATGTGTCTTGATGTAGCTTAAGAATTTTCAGTTGAGGTAAATTCACCAGCATAGTTGCAGGAGTGAGATAAGACATAATTCATTTAGTGCAGACCCAACAATGTAATGATTTAATTTTTTTTTAAATTTTTGTTGGAAGATTATTGAATAACTTGATACCTGTACCATGTGTGCTTTGTATATGATTAATGTGGTTAGAATTTGGCATATGGAGGGTCATATTTATGTCCTGTCTTTAAATATTATATGTGCGAATTTCTTTGAGGTGCTAAATGTTGAGAGTGCTTTGCTTAGTGCAGAAGTGGCATAGAGTGTGCTGCCAGTTGTGACAAATGGCAACAGCATAAAAGTGTATATTATCTTGTGACTTCTGTAGACTGTGTGGCCTGTAGACTTTGTTCCATGTCTCAGTTGCTGCAGATAAAACTAAGCTTATAAACTTGACATAAAACCAAAATAGACAATGAAATCATAATGTTACATAATCGTCTGAGCTCTTTCTGGGAACAGTATCGTGTGAACTTCTGGATGAAATGAGGGAAATGTATGTTAGGCCGTTGCATTCAGTGAGGTGGATGTCATAGAAAAAGTCTTGAAAAGGAATGTGTGATTTGAGGTGGGAGTTTGTGTATATGGAATTGTGTCTCTTGTGTGATGTCATTACTTAAAATGTCACGTGATTCACACGATGTAAAGCTTTTATAGTTTCCTTCTTGCAGCAAGTTCATTGTAGTATGATTTTCATGCCTTCGCATAGGAAACTAGAACTTTTGGGTGGTGCATGTGCATGTTATGTTATGTTATGTGTGCTGTGTGGTTAGTATAAACAAATGCTGTATGTACCAGCACGCTGCACTGTCCTGCAACTGTGTGATGAAACCATGTGTGCAGTTGGTGACAATGGTGAAAAAATGAAAAAAACAGCACATTCGGGGAGTACGTGCACTGCCACAAACAAGACAGGGAACCTTTCAATATATGTTGAAGGCTGCCTTGTATAAACCATGTACTAGACCAAGAGATGCCAATGCTGGTGCTGTAGCATCAAAATATGTTATCGTGTAATGGGACATAACAGGTGTTTGGTGTTGGTATGTATAACATCAGTGCACGTGTATGATGGTCACAGACAGTTTGGGTGTAACACAGACTTTAGCAAGTGTTAGTCTGGGTCAGTTTGTCATGTTCATTCTTAGTATCAGCAGTAAAATCGGTGCCAGATCAGCAGTGGCAGGCCCCATTGGTGTTAACTCCATTAAGTTTCCTGCTGCTGTGTAACCTGAATACTTGTATCATTGTTCAGTAAGTACTCGTGCTTATCCTTGTTACTGACCAACAAATATTGTCGTCATCCTAAGCATGTGTTATAATCTTCAGTGACTCTTCTTTGCTATTGTATAGCAGTGAGCAAACTACTAGCTAGTTGTTTAGGGTGGGG
>Ga0268261_10004963_pt1 | contig 10040 bp, 10 predicted proteins | sample TergutNc150P1_FD_190353 | JGI IMG/M metagenome (GOLD analysis project Ga0268261, IMG submission 190353) | Nasutitermes corniger P1 segment gut microbial community from laboratory colony in Florida, USA - Nc150 P1 (SPAdes) (version 2) | ecosystem: Host-associated > Arthropoda: Insects >... | reverse complement strand
CCGACCATTTTTCCATCCTCCCTCACTTCATCCAGCCATCTGTTTCTTGGTCTGCCTCTTGGTCTTGTTGTTTCCAAATTCATATACAATACTCTTTTGGGAAATCTACTTTCTTCCATTCTCTGTACATGTCCAAACCATCGTAATCTATGCAGCCTTATTTCAGGACCTGTGGGATGTTAAACTTTCTGTTTCAGGTTGTTCTTCATCTGGATGTAAACATCATCCCCAGAGTAGGTGTTTTGCTCGGTAGGAAAGTACAATTTTTTAGCCCCGTTAGAAGTTGCTTTGTATTTTCCTATAACATGTTTTGGCCAGTAATTGTGGCCATAATCTGGTAGTGGTACAATATAGATAGAATGATGGAGGCTTTGTAACAACTGTGAAACTGAACAATGCTGAGGTGCATTACTGACATGACCACTTATAGTTGGGTGTGAGTAATTTGTTGTGGAGGAGTGTTTGTTATGTGGCCTCGTATATGTGGTTTGGTGGAGAGTTCGTAATGACTGACACAAATGGCAGTAGGGGTGTGTTACATGGCCTCTTATATGTGGTTTTTTGGAGAGTTTTTAATGACTGACACAAACAGCAATAGAGATGTTTCATGGCCTCTTATATATGGTTTTCTGGAGAGTTAGAAATGACTTTTGTGGCCTCTTATCTGTGGTTTTTTGGAGAGTTTGTAATGACTGACACATACATACTTAGAGGTGTGTTATGTGGTCTATTTTATGTGGTTTTTGAGAGTTTGTAATGACCGACACACACAGCACTAGAGGTGTGTTATGTGGTGCCTTATATGTGGTTTGATAGAGAGTTTGTAATGACTGACACACACAGCACTTGAGGTAGGTTATGTGGCCTCTTATATGTAGTTTCATGGAGAGTTTGTAATGACTGACACACACAGTACTTGAACTGTGTTGTTTCTTATATGCGTTTTGTTGGAGAGTTTGTAATGACTGCTATGTGGCCACTTATATGTGGTATATGTGGTTATATGGTGAGTGTGTAATGACTGACACACACACAGCACTAGAGGTGTGTTATGTGGCCTCTTATATGTGGATTGTTGGAGAGTTTTTAATGACTGTTATGTGGCCTCTTACATATTGTTTGATGGATAGGTTATTTTTTATATACAGTATATATATATATATATATATATATATATATATATATATATATATATATATATACCTTTCTTCAGTTACATATTTTCATACAGTTCAGAAAGCAGTGTTTACACCCTCAGCAAGCTCTTTTGTTGTATGTTTTCTCATCCGTCTGGGCAAGTAAAAGGGCCTTTTCTGACTATTAGGTTCCTTACCATATAAAATACAAAATGACTGTCACTTATGAAATCCAGAACTTTACCCTAGATCCTCAGAGTGATTCGTATCATGATTAGCAATTCGTCTTGTGATCACATGACTGACTGACTAATTTATTAATCTGGATGTTTTTCCACGTGAAAAGTTTTCACTAATAAACATTACAATATTGACAGGAATTCAACCATATTCTGCAGAGGAATGAGTTCAACTGCACCAAATGTAATTCAGTGTCAAACTGAACTGAAATTGAGACATATATTTGTGGTACTACTCCAACATTTGACACAAAGAGCATATGGGAACCATGTAAAGAGGCAGTGGGTTTAGATGGAGTGCCTTTGAGGTTATTTAATATGTGGGGACAAAAAATTTAGTTGTCTGGTGTGGCATATAGTATCTTAACGTACAAATCACGTCACTGGAAGGTAGATGGCAGAACCATAGATCAGCATGCAGTGTCATCTTCTTGTTATGCACTGTACAAGAGATATAATTCAGATGCTAGTGTTACCTGTCTGCCATGTACACATTTTGTTTCTTTTAAAGAATGCCATTTTGTCACGAATAGTGAAGAATGTGGCCATTTGGAGAGAATTGGGGTAATATCATAATCGAAAATAATAAAGAAAAAAAGATAGAGGGTCATATCATGTAGTTTGGAAATACTTCAAGTTTTACAGTATAAGTTGGCTGGAAAATGAGACCTCAGTTAGAATAGGTAGAGGGACCAAACTTTTAAAGTGGTGTGATAAAGTCTGTAATAATGAAGGTACATGAGTTTATTAAGATATATTTTATTTGGGGCCCGAGATACATGGTGTGATAAAGTCTGTAATAATGAATCTAAATGAGTTTATTTAGATAATTTTAATATGGGTCCCATGATATATGGTATGATAAAGTCTGTAATAATGAAGCTAGATAAGTACATTATGACATTTTTAAAATGGGGCCAGTAATACATGGTGTGAAGGAGCCTGTAATAATGAATCTACATGAGTATATTAAGATATTTTTAATTTGGGGCCCGTGACATGGTGCGATAAAGTCTGTGTTAGTGAATCTACATGAGTATATTAAGACATTTGTAATATGGGGCCAGTGAGACATGATGTGACGAAGCCTGTAATAATGAACCTACCTGAGATATTTTTAATTTGGGCCCCGTGGTACATGGTGTGAAGATAAAGTCTGTAATAATAAATCTGCATGTGTATATTAAGACATTTGTAATATGGGGCCCGTGATGCATGGTGTGATAATGTCTGTAATAATGAGTCTACATGGTTATATATTAAGACATTTGTAATATGGGTCCTTGATACATGGTGCGATAAAGTCTCTTTTTAGTGCATCTACATGAGTATATTAAAACATTTGTAATATGGGGCCTGTGATACATGGTGTGATAAAGTCTGTAATAATGAATCTACATGTGTATTTTAAGACATTTTTAATATGGGGCCCGTGATACATGGTGTGATAAAACCTGTAGTAATGTAGCTTTTTAATACACAAATATATTTTTAATATGGGCCTAGTGATATTTGGTGTATTAAAGTGTGTAATAATGAAGCTACCTGAGTATATCAAGATATTTTTAATTTGGGAACCTTTATCCATCGTGAAACAAGGGCCGTAATAATTAATTTAAAATAATATGCATACGTATATTTGATATGTGGCCTGTGAATTTTTGTTATGAATAATTATGAATTTGAAATGTATATGAAAATTGTGTTTGAAATATTTGTCGTGTGAAAGGTTGTTTAATGCGGCCAATACACTGAAGTTGGAAAGCTTTTATAGAAGTATATTGACTATGCAGCCTGTGGCAAATGGGTATTTGAAGATGTTACTTTGGATGTGAAAGAGGAGTTTATGTTGTTATATTTAATATGTGGATTCCGATGGAAGGTTTGTCTGATACGAATGGTGTCTCTCTCTCGTTATTTGCCGTGTGTCCAAATGGGATGTGGCCATCATGTATGTTTGGATCTGTGTTGTTACTTGTTCTGTTGCATAGTGTATATCATGTTGGGTATCTTTTGTGAGATGTGCAACAGAGTCCTGTTTTGAGGGAACCGCCACACTAAAAAAGGGTAATGCACCGAGCCAACTACAACCTCGAAAGAGCTCTTGCTGTGTGGAAACTTTGGCACATAGTAAAAAATTTCAGGACCTGTGGGATGTTTAACTTTCTGTTTCAGGTTGTTGTTCATCTGGATGTAAACATAATGAGACAGAATGTGTATCATCCCCAGAGTAGGTGTTTTGCTCAATAAGAAAGTACAATTTTTTAGCCCCATTTGATGTTGCTTTGTATTTTCCCGTAACATGTTTTGGCCAGTAATTGTGGCCATAATCTGGTAGTGGTACAATATAGATAGAATGATGGAGGCTTTGTAACAACTGTGAAACTGAACGATGCTGAGGTGCATTACTAACATGACCACTTGATGAGCTATGTAGAAGACAAATTCAATTTGATATTTCGGGAGCCGAACCTGTGGTCTTCCGGCTATATTGCAATACATAATCCACCTGCGCCATGCTGTATGCATCTCCTCCCTTCTCTTCGCCGTGTATTACTTTATCATTTTTCGCACTTTTGGCTCAAATCACCCATTACTTACAATGTATGTACATTCGGTTGATATCGACTTATGACGAAGGGCACTTTACATAGTATATAGAGTGAAAATTACATTCTGTTCTGCTTCTCATTTACATAGAATGTGTGTTCTTGAAACTTCACGTCTTGAAAACGTCAGCATAAGCTACAAACTAACATTAGTTTGAAATGAAAGTGTTTCATCGTCCTAATATCGACCACAGTCCCAGGTATTTTCAGGAAAATCCACACCTGGCCCTCTGTACTCACGAGCTGAGGTCGACGCAAATTTCCTTTAATTCTGTAGACAAAATAAAGACAGGCTCCATTCTCTTTCCCGAATTTTGCTCCCATATGCAATACATCACACTGGTAAATCAGCATTATGCATAGTCTTCTGAATGAGAGAGAAGTAGATGATGATGATGGGTCGGTACAGGCTGAGTTGACCCAGTAAGAATTCCAAGTATAAAAAATTCTTTTGTTAAGATAGTGGATCGAACCCGTATTGTTACGGATGTAGCTCAGTGCTTCAACTGTCTGTGCCACCCAGTGCCTGCCACAACCCGTCTATTATACAAAATATTACCTTTGCATTTGTCATACGTTCGGTAAAATTTGCATGATAAAATAATCGTTATACACTTGGATGTAATCAACGAGTAACGAATAACACAATATATGTGGAGCATAGTGCATTCTGCTTTGCATCCCAATTACTGTGCATATATATTTCAGCATTTGACTTTTAGACCGTACAGCGAAAGCGCTTTAAAACGCCTTAATCGGGTATCAATGCCCATATTGTCGTAGTTTCCATCACATTTCCATATATACGTTACACCTGACAATTTATAACTTTTCCTTAATAAATCAGTGTGACTGCTATGATTAATTGCTATTTAAATTTTATTCCCCTGACTGACCTCAATTTTTTCAAAACTGTTATTCCACGTGGAATGTTTTACCTAATATACATTCTAACTCTGAAAGGAAGCACCTATGTCCAGTAGAGGAACAAATAAATGTACTGCAGAATGTCTTCATTGCCAATATTACCCACAATAATGTGGCTTATTTACATTATTCCTTAGCATTACTCCAACATTTGACATGAAAAGGCTGGAGGAGTCATGTGAAAACGCAGCGAGTACACCTGGTGCCATTTTGAGTTAATGGAATACATGTGGGCAAATAATTCATTTACCTTATCTTACAAAGCTCAATGGGTTATTCTGATATGGGAGATGCATCTATCAAAATGCTTATATACATATCTGTGGAAGCTCTAGGAAGCTTACACAATAAATTTAATACTATCTGTGCCTCTTGGGTATTAGACCTTTGCATAAAGTGCCACTACTTGGCGTCAAGACGTTCCGGAAACAACAAGAGACAAGATAGGATATACCAGAAGAATGAAGGTTTACACTGGATATATACTCGATGTTTCAATGCTAATTTTACGTTCGCTGATAGTGTAGAAATGTGAGGGTGAGATAGCAGTTGGTTTTCTTACCGAATAAAATTTCGTCGTATTCGTCTTGTCATATTAGTACAGTGCCGCTTGGAATAGTAGAGGGTGCAATGGGGATTGCTTTACCTTTACTTATTCCATAATAAGATAGTTTAGACAGTATCAAATCATGATTAACAGACTCGAAAGCTTTCTCCAGATCGCAGAATATATTACCAGCCTTTGTTTTACTATTTAAAGCAATTAAAATTTAATTTGTTAGTTTAAAAATGGCATCTTCAGTTGCTGTGCCTTTTCTGAAATCAGACTGATTGCCCACTAGTAACTTATTACTATAAGAATGATCAGGTAGTCTAATATACAAAGCTTTTCAAAAACCTGTGAGAAAGAAATCAATAATAATATAGGTTTATAATTTGATTCATTCTATCTCCTTACTTGTATATAGATTCTATAATTGAGAACTTCAATCAGGAAAAATTCCTGACAAGCTAGACTTATTACAGATATAAGTTAATGGTGAACCTATGTAAGTGGCACTAATTTTTAACAATTTAGTAGAAATCTCATTGTACCCATGAGAATTTTTTGTTTTTGGCGTTGTAATTATAGATGTAATTTCTGGGATTGGAAAAGTTTTAAAAACGAAAGACGAGGAGGGATGAACGTTATTTTGTTATCTATATTATTTTTACTTCTTTTATCACTGATAGATGAGAAATAGTTATTGAAGGCATCTGCTGTGTCTTGTTGATCTTGTAAATGTTTACTATTAGCTCTTGTTTCAGTTTCAGAATGTTGTTTTCTAGATAACTCCTTAATGATATCCAAAGTGGTTGTACATTTATTACTTGATTTTAAAATTATTTCATCATAACACCTTTTTGCCTCCTTAATTACATGACACAAAATTTTACAATATACCTGGTAGGGCCTTTTTAATTCCAGATTCTTACAATTTCTGTTTGCTAAGTACAAATCCCTTTTAATTTAACATTAGTCATCCCAATGTGTATCTCGACTAATAAGTGTGAGAGTAATTCAGTCTAACACATCATTTTAATATTGTTACAATACACACATACCACTAAGGCAACATGTTTCAGCTACAAGGAGCCATCATCAGGCCTCTAATTAGAATACTGTATACAACAATACCCCAGTAATGTAAACAACTGGGATCCCAATTGTACACCAAAAATCAGTTAAGGATCTGTTCTTATATTAGAGGCCTGATGATGGCTGCTTGTAGCTGAAACATGTTGCCTTAGTGGTATGTATGTATTGTAACAATATTAAAACGATGTGTCAGACTGAATTACTCTCGCATTTATTAAATCCCTTTTATGTTTACATGATGTTTTGATCCATAAAGTAATCCAATGTTCCTCTTTATTACTCTTTTTGGAGGGAAGCTGGAATAGAAGATCCTTAAATATTTAAAAAGAATTTAAACATAGCATTGACATCATCACTGTTGAAGATTGTATCCCATGGTACATTGCTTAATTTATGAGTAAAGTCAGATATCGTGAACTTATTAATTTTGCTGATGATGTTAGATTTGTGTATAGGTATATGGGAATAATCAGTGCTAATTATTAGTGTGTAGTATGCTAAGCTTTTCTTGAGAGAAATTATAAAGTGTGTGTTTTCAGCTTTATGTAAAGTATAATGATTGACACAGAAGTGCAATTTACCCTACAGCTTTCAGTATATACTGCCGATATTAATTCCCAGTACAAACTGTTTGTCACTTTCACATACGCAACATGAGGGTAGACAGACCTGATCTCAATGGTGTTGTCTTTGTGCATCACTACAAGGACCAGGAGTGCACCACCCATGGGCACCTGGTCACATGGTTGCCTGGATGACAATTTTGTATGGTGGTACCCAATATTTTCAGCAGATTTATTGTAGTTTTTGTCCCTTCCTTGCATTCAGCAATGTGTATCAGTTCACATGCACCTAGCAAGAAAGCACCAGATAACAGGGAGGTTCATAGGTTACTCCAGAATCGTGGGTCCTCCGTTTGGAGCTTGCATCTTGTCACTCTTTGACACCTAGGGTTTAGAGGTGGCTTATAGTTTGGAAATTTTTTGGGTCCATGCTTTTAACTACTTTTATATCAGAGCACTTGATTTATAATGCCTGAAGAAGTTGACAGTCAGCAAATCTTGCATTTTTCAAAAAGAGGTTAGTTATTTAATTCTTATTGAAAAATCTGCCTTCAAATATACTGAAACTTCCAATTCATGAATCAGATATTAAAGTCACATTATGTAGGTATCTTATTACTCATACTTTTGATTCTCTTGAAGAATATTCTCTCAGAACCGAGATTTATGGGAAGTTCTAAATCCTCATATTGGAATATGTGACACAGTCATTAATTACCTGGCTCTTGAATATATTTTAATTCTGTTTGTATATTATTGTGGTATACTATTTACTTTTGTGTGATGCATTTTTGTTGTGCCTATTGTCTTTTCCATGTGTTTGCTTTCTCTGATATTGATGTAGACTTGTTCAGTATTCAGCAATGTATTGACAGATACTGGATCTGTGAAGTGTGTGTGTTTTATAGATGGCTTAAGTTGGTGAATGTACAATTTTTTCATCTGCTTGAGATTCAGATTCAGAGGCAATATTGCTTGTGTTCCCCCTTCCTCCATTCCCACCCCTCCAAATTACTATTCAGATGAAGGTTAGTCATTTGTTGTATTCATAACGTTCCTCTATTGATTCATTCGGACATTGTCCATGCTGACTTTGGTTAGTTGTTCAGGTTATTCCTAGTGATTCATACAGTTTCCTTCACTCTCATTTCCCTCCAACATATTTGGCACTTCATTACCTTTCCCTTTCACCCTCCCTATATTCCCTGGTACTCGTCTAACGAGACGCACAAAGGTTAGTCTTTCGAAATATTCATAGTGTTTCCTCTTTCCCCTCCGGGCTTCATGCTACATTTTGTCATCTTCACACCAGATGCCAGTATCGCTTTCGTTCATGCTGTGGGTTCTGTGCTACTTTAGTTGTTGGTATGTTTTTTTGTGTTCTACAATTCTAACACTGGATATTCCTGTTACTTCTGTTGTTAAAACATACCAACAGCACCCTAGTTCCAAGCTGTATGTTCCTTCGGTGATGCTGGGCCCCAGTGGTGTTGCTACTACATTGTTTCTCGCATTACGTACATACATTCGTGCATATGTGCAAACATGGATGCATACAAGCATACATCCGTACATAGGTTGCCAGTTGTTAAACTTGTTATTTGTGGAAGCACCCCGAGTATGGCTTCTATGCAAGCTGAATCATTTAGGGTAACACTGGTTATAGCAATTGCGATCATACTACATAGAGGTGTGTTTCTTTGGCTTATTACTTTTTTATAGGAATTCCTTGCATAAGATGTTACACTTGATAATGTTTAGTCATTTGCAGTTAAATAAAATATGAAAACAATAAAGCCATGAAACATTGTAAACTCTTCATATTCATTATAACTGTAATGAAAGAAACCTGCATGATCATTCTTTGCCACTGTACATATGTCATCATAAGAGGAACAGGTCTCTATAAAGATGTTAATTGTTACACATTATCTTGTGTTTTACAACTATCAGAATTTCTATGGGCATGGATGAATTTATGTAACATTCAGTTGTACCTGTATCTTAGAAAATAAAAAGCATTCAGAAAATTTTCTTAAGAAATCCTACTGTACATAATGTAAATGTTTAGTGAAATATTTTATTATTTTCAGACTGCAGATGTTGCATAAAAAGTAACATAAATTTGTCAGTCTTCTGTCTTCTTATGTTGGGATTGAGACTTGAAGATCCATACTGTGCCAGAAATGCTAATGGCTCATACTGGAATTGAAAAGAACAAGATAATAAAAGTATGATTAACATATCTGTTTAGATTAAATTAATTTCAATTAAGTCAACACAGCTCTTTTCATTCACTAACAATTTTTTTTACAAATCTTGCATTACATTACTTTATTTTTTACATCCCATTGTGATAATATATAAACTGTGCATACAGATACACCAATTTTCAATAAGCTTACCTCCCTACTTCTTTTTCTTGGTTGGTACAGGTTGTGTAGGTACAGACACAGTGTGCGTCTGCTGGGAGATGCGATTCACATAGTATAGCCCCACCAATGAGAACAGAAAGCTGAAACATTCCACAATCATCAATGCACAGGTGTATGATATGCAAAAGCTCTTACCTGGTGACAAATTCATCTCAGGGTTACAATCACTAAATCAGGAATGAATGAGTCAACAGAGACCCACATTGTCAGTTTCTGTGTACCTGAATATATCAAGTGAAAACATCATCATAATCCTAATTATCTGAATGTGCTCCACTATACTGTCATCTGTCACCCTTTAACCCTTATTACACAATCTTTGAGCAAATTTTATAGACTGAACACCAGCAGCAGAGATAATCAGCCAAGGCCCTCCCTACAGTTATTAGCAATGTTACATCCCACATCACATAACAGGGATCCTAAATACTGCCTTCTGCCAGCAGAACAGAATCCAGCACCCCCCCCCCCCCCCCAAAAAAAAAAAAAAAA
>Ga0268261_10004962_pt1 | contig 10041 bp, 4 predicted proteins | sample TergutNc150P1_FD_190353 | JGI IMG/M metagenome (GOLD analysis project Ga0268261, IMG submission 190353) | Nasutitermes corniger P1 segment gut microbial community from laboratory colony in Florida, USA - Nc150 P1 (SPAdes) (version 2) | ecosystem: Host-associated > Arthropoda: Insects > Digestive... | reverse complement strand
GGGGGGGGGCAAAATGGACCATGAGCATTATATTGGTTTGAACCAGTCCTTAAAATACACCCACCCCTTTCTCCTAGTCTCACCTCAGTGGTTTTAATTTGCGCCTCTTCAACTCAGTAGCCAAAAAAAAAACTATTCATGGCTATAAAAAATAAAAATTATTATGTAAGTAGCATATACTGTAGATTTATATAATAATTTTTCTGTGGTGTTTTATCATCCGGATGATAAATTCTTGTGTATCAGCCAAAACATGTTGCATTACAACCATACAACTTACTAAAATAATTTGGTTGTGATTAACAGCTGTTAGCTTCACACCTTGTGTATCTTCATCACAACGGTATGTTCCACGTCAGTATATAACATAGACTTATTTTAACCGGCACCTTTTTCCTGGTGATGCACAGTAGTATATGGCATGTTGCCACCATTTTCAGAAATTATAAACATGGAGGATCTGATTACGAAAGTTCATGTAAAGACAATTTTTTTAATTTTGATTCCCGGAGAAAGAACACCCATTTCTCATTAAATAGAACACCCATTGTCCATTGCATTCAGATTTTTTTCCAAAACAACTTTTGCAAAACTTGACATGAATATGCTTCTATCATTCAGATGTAAACGGTGAAAGGTTCCTACTCATTTGACAGTTTTTCTGTCCTTATTCCCCGGTGATGAAACTTGATGTCAAGAGAATACCTGTCCTGCTCAGAACTTCTGGCTGTGTCCAGTGATTGAGACTAGATCTTTCTAACGGACTCAGCTCGGTAGGAACCCTTCCCATTAAGCGTGATGATGGAAACAGATCCATTTTCCGTAAGTAAACAAAAAAAAAATATATATATATATATATATATAAACTACGATGGGCTATATCTGAAATAACAGTCATGCTAATTTTTCACTTCAGGTTTTCCAAATAAAATTTTATACGCAAGTGTAGTTTCACCCATGAAATTCGCAACATAAAACCTTATCCAAGACCTTTCACGAGGAGGAATCAAGTCTCCTTGGATGTAGCGCTGTGTCGTTGGGTAAGTGGTTTCCGACGTTTCGAATGACCGTGGCGCCTTCATCTTTAGGGGTTAAACAGTTTTCTTGGACTGCTTTTCCTTTGAGGACGAAAGTGCTACGATCCTTGAGAATGTAGGGAACCACTTACCCAACGACACGGCGTCACATCCAAAGAGACTTTAATCCAAAGCAACACCGCTGTGAGAAACTAAAATCTTCTTCGAGTATCTTCGAAAACGAAATATAAGGACTCGCCGACACGTTCTTCCAGGAAAGAACCTATAAAAACAAAACCCCACTACGCAGATGACTACACCCGGCCCTTGTTGCCTCTAACGCCCCTTGTCGATTTACACAACTTCTTAATTTGCACTCTCCCATTTTCAGTTTAACGCCTTTTTTCTGAATGCGTTATTTGACGCTAACCCCTAAATAAGATCAGTTCCTGATTTACGCCCACTTTTTCAGGAATGCAACTAGGGCGTAAAACAAGGCCTGGGTGTACTATGTCTATGAACATATGTTTTAAAAACTTACAGTTCGAAGATACATTGTAGTGACGAGCGCTGTGGATGGCGTCAGATCAGCTTCAGTATTTCGTTACAAGTGGGAAGTTGCCTTTGGCACAGGAATCCTCAGAATTTAGCGGTATTGAAAATGCTATTTGCTGCGTCACCTACGCATTGTCTGTCTTCGTGTGAAAGACAATAGGGCCGCACAGTCAATATTCCAGTCCCTGACTGCCAGAAAGTGCATTGCTAGCATTGACTGCAGACTGCCTAGATGTCAATGTCAGATAATTAAAATAAACTTTTTGGTCTCTCACAAGCGTTTGTTGGATGTACTTTCAATAAAATACAGCGCATAACATTCGTATATTTTCCATTCTCTTGGGTTCTACTAGCAACGACCGCCGGCAAATATCATTATTTATTGAAATTTATTTATTTTCTTTCGTGTTGCGGTAAGGATTTATAAAAACTTTAAACTACTCGACAAAATTTTATAACTAAAGTTAATCACCTAAGTGTCTTAAAATTCTCCTTTCAAATATTGAAACCAATTCAGAAGGGGGCGCATTAATTTTTTTTTAGCAAAGCTGGCGGTTTCTTGGCAGAAGATAAACCTGTTCTAATTCCACTGTGCCCACCACAGCGCCCATGTAGACTGTCCTAGAATCGAACGCCTGTCTCTTTAACTGTATTTACAATCATGTAACTGCTGTATTCCTTTACACCCAGGGAACATATTATGAATTTGAAGGCATAATTTTACGCGTTGGTAGCGATTCTGGCAGCAGGCGGGGGTGATTCAAAGACCATTTATACCCCTATAAAATAGAGGGTTTTCTTTTACTTTGAACGTGCATGTCTGTTGCATGCATTCGACAAACATGTATACCTTCAGTCTGAAAAATCTCTTCCTCTTTATCATCTGAAACTTCTCGCTACATGCATAGTGTTCTTAACAAGCCCACATTCTGAACAAAACCGTTTTATAAATTCAGAAGTCGCTAGCACGAGAAGGGAGAAACAATAAAGAGGTAATATCTGATTTTTATTGTTGCACCGTGCATGTTGTTATAATTGCTGTTTTATTCCAATTCATGCACATATAAACACTTTAAAACATTAATTCACGTTAATATTTAAAACACTTAAAAGCAAGTTAAAAACATTTTAGTGAGGTTGCCCCTACATGTTTCGGTCCATATTTACGACCATCTTCAGGGGGCTCGTGAGCAGTACTTTGTGCAGTTACTAAGTAGGATTCCGTTGATGTACGTTCGTTGTGTGTTTGTGCAGTATGCGGCCGTATGTCATTACCGTCGGTTTGTATGTGTGTCTGGAGCTGCTGTCCTGGTGAGATCTGGTCATAGATTCTCTGACCAGATCTCACCCGGACAGCAGCTCCAGACACACAAACAAACCGACGGTTATGACATACGGCCGCATACTGCACAAACACACAACGAACGTACATCAACGGAATCCAACTTAGTAACTGCAAAAAGTACTGCTCACGAGCCCCCTGAAGATGGTCGTATATATGGACCGAAACATTTAGGGGCAACCTCACTAAAATATTTTTAACATGCTTTTAAGTGTTTTAAATATTAACGTGAATTACTGTTTCAAAGTGTATATATGTGCATGAGTTGGAATAAAACAGCAATAATATCTGATATTTGATATACTACATTGAAAGTTGTTAGTGTGCATTTTGTGTTGGCCACGATCTTATTAACGCCTTTGTGCCCATGCAAGACTCGGCTTTCTGTGGCCACATCTGTATTCTGTATCCTTATTCACATGGCCAGTGCCACTTCTTAGACGCAGCTCCGACAATCGTGGGATATATTTATTTTCTCGTAACAATATGATAAAAGGCACAAAAAATCCGCCTCCAGAGGTATTCGAACTCCGCTATGTCAGCGTATGGGCAAAGGCAAACTAACCACACGTAAAATAGCTCGGCAGCCATGCGACCTTAGTGGTGCGTTCGTAAAGAATAATTGCAAAATACATCTATCAGCTTCCAGCTTCGCCACACCTGTCTGTCCGCTGCAGTAAGTAGAGAACGGCCAAAATAATTGTCATTTAATTGCATATTGGGGAGTTTTAGTAAAATATGTTTTTAGATTTCGACTTTGATTTCAGCCATACAGCAATAACTGAAGAGCTGTAATTTACATGAAGACGTGCACACGTGCTTGCGGGCACCTCGGAAGTGTCTGTGTAATATATCATAAGGGACGAAGTTTCGAGTAAAGATTTTCACTTAAAATTGAGCAAACCCACTAAAATTTTTATGTCATGCATACTGCATCTAGCGTCGAGGTCCCCCTGTATGCATTCATGGCATGAACAGGAACAAAATTACTTTTTTTTTGCTTATATTTTCTTGCTTGTTAAGGTTATAGTATATCTCAGAGCAACGAGGTTATTGCACTCTGAGCGCTGAATAGTAAGACTGAAATCAAATTACGCGACACAGCATTAACAACCATTCGTTGCTCCTGGCAGACCTAATCAGCAAGCCAAGCGCAACTTTTCCATGATTCACACTCGAAAAGAAGGTGTTAAATACAGTTTGAGATTCTCATAGCTTTAAATCCATATTTTAAAAAACACTCTGTGTTTAGTGGCACTGATAAAAACGCCTATCCTGAGCCGGATCAATCAACTTCGTATTTCTACAGTACGTCTTCCTAAGACCACGATCAGATATCTTCTCGTCACTTATCGGGTTTTCAAGCGGCCATCTTTTAAGCTTCCTCACAAAAATTTTATATTTGTTTCTTGTTACAAGTTTCGCATTACCTAATATCCCTCATTTTCTTATGCGGAGTGGAGCAGCGTTTATACATCATATTGATTTTCGTAGTACTCTGGCAGCCATGGTATGAGGATAAAAGTAAATGCACTCAATCTTTTAGTTTAGGAACACCATTTATTGTACAAGGATCAGTGGTCGGCTCTTCGACATAGAGATGTTTTAAAGAACTACTCTGTGATGGCACTGTAAGGAATATTCAGTCAGCATTTCAAAACTAGGAGACATTCAACATTTCCTAATCGCATTACCATCAAGAACAGGATAGAAAATTCTCTAAACCACTACTTCTGCGTCAAATAAGTGACCTGAAAGATCTCTCAGAACTGTGAGGACACTGGAAGTCATTGAAGAACTACAGGCTGCTATCGGCCTAACCCCAGATGTTTAGCTCGCAGTTATACAGTAGCCCTGAACATATCGAGCAGACCACAACAATGGATAGGCCTACTTTAGTCTGACTTACATTATCTGTAGAAATTTGTCAAACAGCAAGAAGGTATTTTGCATCCAAAAGAAAATTATTAGAAAATGCCCGTCATTAGAACCCAAGTCTCTTGTAGGGAATTATTTAGGAAGTTTAGTACTCTACTTGCCAGTCAGTTTGTATTCTCGCTATTATAATTTACTAGGCAGGTATGAGTGGTGAAGTCAGCAGACAGATATTCAACAGGACATCTAAACTGGTCCTAACCCCAAGATCTAAGGTACACTTACCTAGCATGCCTGTATGCTGGAGATGGTGTGATCATTATTGTTGTTATTATCATAATCTTCATCATCATCCTTATATGAGGCCTCACTGTCCTGTTACAGATATTAAAAACAAATTTTCACCTTTTAGACTTCTTCTTAAGCATTTCATTTCTGTGGGTTGATATTTCGTACACTCCAAGAGAATCTGCCACAACTTATTCAGCACATTCTTCCAATCTGTGCAGTAAATTTGCATAAAATTTTGTACTGGTAAAATGCGTAATTCTGGTATTATTTCATTATTTCTGGTATGGTCATGAAAAAGGATATGAAATGTGGTATGTAGCACATTATAGAAGAGAAGCTGACTGACACAAGAAATCCATATTTCCTCACCTTTATTATAAATTTCTTGTACAAGGCACACAATAATGTCACAAATTACAAGAAAGCCAAAAATAATGAGAAATCACCTCTGTTTAACAAGGATAAATATGTACAAAACTTCAATGGGGAAAAAAAATATATTCTTACACCACTGACAGTCACAGACTTCCACATGAAAGTCACTCAAACATCAAACATGTTACATACAAATTATTTCATTTTAAACTGTCTGCTTGGGCAAGGTGGCATCTATGTACAGTGGTCATACATAGCAGTGGTAAGAGATGGAAGGCCTTTATGCTTGTTTTCTTTGCCATTTACATCATACTACAGTATCCTTACCATATTAACATATCATGTTTACATAATACAGATCAAAATTTGTAACATGTGGGTGAACATAAGTGTCAGGTTTCCATTTTTAACACACTATTGTCTTACCTATATTCATGAATATATGTTTTTGAACACTTTGCATGAGCTGTTATACAGAAACACTGCTAACGTACACATCTCGCTGGTCAGATGTGTGAACTATTACAATGGCCCAGTCCACTAAAACAAACAATCCATACCAATACAGATAACAAATATATTGCATGTCCAAGTGACAACACAATTTGCACTGCAATTGCATTTTTAAGTAACATAACCTATATTATCATGTACAAAGATGAAGTTTCTCTTTAAATGGGCATTTATGAAACAAAATTTATATTCTTAGGTTTTTTTTCACAATAAACATAATTAAAATTATTTTTACAAACGTACGGTTCTGTTACAGTCGCAAACATTAAAAAATACTGTTACCATTGCACTGTTGGTATAACAGTTTGCCTGATTGTTACAATTACACTTATATTCAGTATTTCATTCTTTCAAATAAGGATTTTAAAAAAGTATCTCAGACGCTGTACCTTAGTTTATTTTATTTGAAATTCAAAAACAAACAGTGTTGCAGCAATTTATTTACATGGGTTTACAGTTCTGCCCATAACAATAAAACAGTTAAAATTAATGTAAAACAGAAGCAATTTATGGCTAAAGTGTAACTGTGGCCCAAAGAAAGTACATTACTAAACACTGTACAAAGCCTTTGGCAAGATCCATAACATTATTATATACATATAAAATTAACAAAATCACAGAACTGATATTTCTGCAATGGTGGATTCCTAGCACACACATTACGGTCACACCTATAATTACACATAAAACAAGTCATAGTATCATCAGCCTTGCTGGTAGGTTGTAATGAAGTATATAGTTATTCCACAAATGGGATGTTCCCTATTATTGACAAACCAACTGACTACTGCCTCTTTGCAAAGTTTTAATTTGTAACAGTTTGTTTCAAGATTGTGATCATGCTGTTATATTTGTATTTGAATAATGAAAAAACTTAATCCTTTCCCCGATAAGGAACAAAATGACCTACAGAAGCAGTCCAGTACAAACTGGCTGATCCTTAGAGGATGGTTTCCTACTGTGTATAATTTAGATACATGTTAAGCGATTGATCAGCTATGTAAAATATTTTATTTTCAATAGTAATTTATCTTTCGGACATAAATCTCCCTTGTAGGCAGAATTCAGTCTTTACAAAAAGCCAGAGAGTGTTTACAGAACCTTTAGTCCTAGGCTTGGCAACAAAAGGATTAAATCAGTAATAATTAAACAAAACTTTGATGATGTATCAATTTTAAGGGAACAGTCATGAAACTGGCATATTAATGCATGTAGCATAGTATTAGTAAATAAAAGACAAATTAATAAACTCTACAATTAAAACATAAATATTACATGTTAGATGTAAAGTGTAGTGTCCTCAGCTGTAATCTACATTATGAGCTCACTCAAGCATTAGTGTACAACGTGACGGTTGATTTTTTATGAACACAGAAAAAAAAAATTTCCAAAAACCAATAAAATTGATAATCTGAAAAATGCCTAAAACTACACATTATTTTTTCTCCAAAAGAGATTACAGTTTGAAATTGTGTGTTAATATGCTACAGAGTATTCAAAGGAGATCTTTCATGAAGTATTGAATCATGTAGCACAACATTTACTGATTGATGTATTCTGTGTTGTATCCTGGCAAATACTGGCAGATGATGACATGTCGTCTTCCTCACACTGGCTGTCCTATTCTTTTCTTTGTCATCATGTTGTGTAGTGCACAAACCAAACATCATCTTCACAAATCTGACTGTCCTGGACCTAAAACATATAACAGATTTACATAACACCAAAATCATGTAAATTATCACCATGATAAAATTTTTCATTGTGAAAACACTATCAGTGTAACAAGTAAAAATGAAATGAAAGATTCTGTCATATCCCTCTCAGACCCTTGTCATCAGAAATGGGTCATTTTTAGGCACTGGTGGTTTCTGAGGTTTAAAAATATGAATTTGGCAGAAAAAAAATTTTATTTGCTTTCTCTTCTCTTCATGTTATCAAACTAACACATTCATACAGTACTGAATGTAAACTAAAGAGGTCCTCGCCCATACAGGTAGCACTGATGGCCTATGAGGGCTGTGAAAACAGTATTTGCATGTATATAGGTAGTACTTTATACCATGAAAATATTAAATAGCTCACAACAGAATATGTATTCAGAATGAGAAACAGCCATTAGGCATCTTCCATTGGATCACATATATCATTAAGCAACAAAATTAGTATAGTGTAAAGAATATTCATAAAGCCAGGAGAATAATTTGTCCTGACAGTACAAGTCTGTATGGTACATTACAACAAGTTTATAGCTGGCATGGCAGCTCTCCCACAGGCTAATATTAATTTTGTAGTTAGAAGCATCTGAGGAACAGCATTTTATTTTACACTGAAAATAGCCTTTACAGTTGTGATCCACTTATCATCAACACAAGTCCCACATCTATGGTGATATCTACTCTACACTCCCGTTATTTGGTCATTTAAAAAATACATCCTCTTCATATATGAGTTATATTAAACTTATGCATATTCTTGGAAATTACTTTATTGGCTATTTGATTTCAAATTTGATCTGAGTTGAACCTTGACAGTGCTACACTTTACAAAGTTATTTTTATATATTTAGTATCCATTTTATTATGATTTTGTATCATATCAATGCACTGAGTTGTAATATCTGTTAATCACTAAATTCAAGCCTACATCCCATGCATAAATGCATTAATATCACATAAAACAAAAACACAAAGCAGCATGCTTTAAATATGTACAGTTTCATCTAAAACAATCTATAATATAAAATCTTTTCATCTTCTTATTTCCTTGCATCTTTTTCTGTGTGTTGGGGATAGGAGACAAGGTACATAAGTACAAGTACACAATAAATTATGTCTACCACTGTTTTGTCACTAGGGCATTACATATTTTTAAGTGCATAAAATATATGATATATACAAGCATTGTCACTATTAAAATAAACAATGCACACAGAAAATGTCAGATGTCACATTCAGTCATTTTTAGACCTTATATTAGTGACAGGTAAGAATAACTGTCTGTTTCTTGCAGTTTGTTAAGGCACTAGAAGGATTTTATTACTCTATACCCTGTTTATGCATTTTATTAAAGATGTATTCAGTTGTTTCAAGTAATTTTTAATAAATAACTATGTAACAACTTTTGTTTAAATGGAAATTGTGATTATTGTGGATGGATTTGTTCATTTAAAAGTGGGTAAAATTTCTGTTAAGTACATTAAAGTTTTAGTTAAATTCAACTTGCAACTCCATTGGATTTTAAGTGTGTTGTTTATTTAACAGGGATTTCAGTAGCTCAGATCATACAGTGTGGAACAGTACGACGATTAGTGAATTTGAAAGTACTCTATGTGTAATAAACTGGTCATGGCATTATTAGAGTACTACGCTGTCATGTGCCCGGTGCTGCTGAGGAAAACCACTTAAAAATATGACTCAGGAGAGAAGGAGGAAATCAAACACAATATTCAGTTATACTCTCTCATACATTGGTTACAATAAGTATTTCTAAATAATATTACTGGAGTGTATTTATTACAAGAATATTTAGTAATTTAGCATACATTACTATCTACTTTAATAATAACTCCTCTCTATGCATGATTTCAGGCTTCCATCACAGTGTAAAGGAGATTTTCACTCTTGCATAATACATGAGTCACGACAGCTCAGTTAATAAAGTGACTGCATATGATTCTCAGTAAGGGTGTTGAAATTTTTCTCTTCTGAGCTCTGTGTACAGAAGGACATACAGCCATTTATCAGATGCCGAGCATGCAAATGGTGATGCTGATCACTCTTTTCTCTAGTACTCGTGTTCAGAATAGGTGAAGTTGTATCTCTGTAACCCACCTTCATTCCTTGATTGCATGATGCATGGACAGAAGCATAACTTTAGCTTCACACAATCCTCACAATGTAATTACCGTTAGTGTGATAGATTTTTGGTTTATTATTATTATTATTATCATCATCATCATATATCTGTCATGGAGTTGGGCCACTTGTTGACCCGTTCCGGTCTCACGTATCCAGAAGTCTCTTCAAAGGTCTGCCATGATTCCTTCTGCCAGTTGGGGAATAGCGTTTCATT
>Ga0268261_10004961_pt1 | contig 10041 bp, 7 predicted proteins | sample TergutNc150P1_FD_190353 | JGI IMG/M metagenome (GOLD analysis project Ga0268261, IMG submission 190353) | Nasutitermes corniger P1 segment gut microbial community from laboratory colony in Florida, USA - Nc150 P1 (SPAdes) (version 2) | ecosystem: Host-associated > Arthropoda: Insects > Digestive... | reverse complement strand
CATCAAGAATGGGTGCTCCATATATATATATATATGACATTAGTCGCCTAAAGGTTAATAATTTAACCCTTATCCTGCTAACGTGGAGAAAATGGTGAGCTCCTAATAATGCCAGCAAATAGCAGATGGGATTTAATTCGGCGTTAAAGGGTTAATAAGCATACGTCAAATGCAACCGCATTTCTATTGCAAACAGTCTCTTTTTTTCAATAGCTTCATCTTCAGGCCACAGTGGCTATCATTATGTTTTATATGAAAATATAAAGGACTATGTACCCTTACACCCTTATGAGCATTTTAATGTAAGTACATGGTCATAATCTAAAATTCTACAATACTCTTGTTTTGTCATACGGACACACAAACATAAAATTACGTGTCAGATAACGTCACGAAAGAGAGATAACTATTAATCATTAACGTACCGTGCAATATGTATCTGATGGCACAATACAACCTATTAGGCAACTGCACAACATGAAAAGAAAATTACGTGTCACGTAATACCACGAAAAAGCATAAATTTTGGTTATGTTACCGAGTTAGTTATGAGAATATGAGTAGTTACGTATATTACAACACGGAAGAAAAGGCTACTTTTGATTAGATAATATCATAGAAAGTCAATTTCAATTATGTTAGTGATTACCCCTTTAAAGCCGAACGACTTCTAAAGATGTCGTGCAGTGAGCCCTTTAAAAAGCTGAACGACTTACAAAGACGTCGCAGTGTGTCGAAGTTTGGTGGAATTTTGTTCGCCCCTATTCGGTTAGCTGCTGTGGCTTGCTATGCTTGAAAGACTCGTGAAGGTCAGGCTTTCATTCGGGAGGCAGAATGTACCCCCTCCACCTCCTAAACCCCTGAACAAACACCGATATAGACGTAGACACTTGGTAACTGCGCATTTTTTTCCAGTTCAGTAACACTGCGGGCATTGATAATCGCATGCTCTGAGGTTCACTGTGGGTTAAAATATCAACACTGGCCTATGTAGCGAAAACTCTTTCTTGACCAGGAAGGTTGTCAGTGGCGTACTATACCCATATAATTCAGCCAAAAGTAATGCGCAAAAATTGGAGATACCCACAAATATCGATGTTTACAGCTACAGGATTCCACACAGACCTGCTACTTGGAGTGCTGGGGTAATCTGTAGGGGTTGTGGGGTAGTAACATGCAACACACAGCCGTCAATCTACTAAAAAGGTCTTGGGTACCCCCGAATGGCGGGAATTTCATGCGCAGTTACATCGTAGCTTTGGATCTGTTTTGCTCTCACTGTGGAAGGCGTTCGTATCATTAGAGGTATAATATTTCTGCAACTCTGGCCAGTCATACATAGTGTAAACAAGGCAGACGATTGTAGGTCTCAGAGCTATGGCCGGAGAAAAAAAATAAACTTGAGGGGGAAGCCATCATGAAATTCTGGTTGCTGACAAGGCCACGGAATTAGGTGCCGATGATGACTATTTTGAGGAAGTACACCAACAACAACAGCAAGCGTTAGCAGAAGTCGCCGTAACAAACACTGGCCAGCTAACCCCACTGCGCTGCCGTGTTCATCTGGCGACCAAAGAAAGGACACAGTGCGCCAGATGTGACGTGGGCCTGTGAGTGGTGCCTTGTTTCGCGGAATGTCACACAAAAGTAAATTTGTAATATGTCACTCTCTTTGTTAATACTGTGTGTCGTGATAAAAGTGATCCAAGGTGCCACAGACCTTATGCAGCAGCCAGAATTATGTGCGTAATGAACTATTTACACCACATTTTATAAAATACATGCAATTCGCAGGCCTAAATTTATTATAAAAATAGGATTAACCAATTTATAAGCAGGGTGCAAAATTTTATTTTATTAAATTTGAAGGAAAAGTCTATGAGATGTTTTTTTTTTTTTCTTTTTTCCCTAAGAGTAAGCATTAAAATTTAAAATCCCCTGTAAAAAATTCCGGCAGGCAGGGCTGCTCGGAGGAATTTAATTCCGGCGTCAAAGGGTTACTGTTCAAAATAACCTCCACCATTCTGTAGGCACAATTCAGCATTATTTTCCCTTAGGCGGACAGTGGGTTTCATGATTTGCTGAAATAGTTCTCTTGTGTGTAGTTTTTGTCTGTAAACCATGTCCTTCCTGTGTTGGGGACCATCTGAAACTTTAGTAAAGTAACAGGGCTCGCATAAATTGATATGGGGCACAAAGGGCCCGTTAATTAAGGCCTATTTGCAATGGGACCGTGAGGTCCCGAACTCAATTGCAATCAATCAATCAAATGTCCTTCCTGTGATCCACAAGAAGTAGTCAGCAGGAGTCAGGTCTTGGACCTCCACCAAACCACGTGAACCAAAGTGACTACTCGTATATCGGTAACACAGATAATAAATGATTTCTTTCTTTTGTTGTGTTTCCTGACACAAATTTTTTTCATGTTCCTAGGGTCTGGGTACACTATGCCCAACGACACAGCGTTACGTCGAAAACTAGAGTCTTCAGCATCACCTCTATAGCATCCTAAAATATCGCATTTCGTGTTCAGTTTTAAAAGTCGAAACATAACCACATTAATGAAAGCAATATCATCACAGCTGAGATTACAACTTGAGATTGTAACAATTTGGAAGATGTTGAACGGAGACCGAATATAATGTACTGGGAGCAGCTTCGTGATTTTCACAGATTTCATTACACTGACGAAGGCAAGAAGCTCGCTGTGCATGAAATGTAACTCATTTTGGGCACACAAGAATCTTTGTGAGAGAAATTGAAGTTGTTTACGTACGGTTTGGTTATGTTTGTCACCTCACCTGACCTGTGGTAACTGTATTATTATTCACACTGTCTCAACGCATCAGCATCTGGTACAGGTTCTCTGTGGAGTCGTTAAGGGTCTCATTACTATTAGGAGGCTGAAACCTCATGAGGAAGGCGAAGGAGAATGTTTTCTCTCTTCACGATCCAGTTGAGTACTTATTATGCTGCCTGTCTCTCTCAAATGCTCTGATCCACTCAACAATGCAAAGGTTGACACTGTGAGTACGTCGACTCGTCTTCATCAAGCCAAATTACTTCTAAAGCATTCACAACAGTGGATAGGTTTAGGATTATTTTGACCCTTGCGTGTACTACGCGGTCAGAAAATGCTCATCAAAGTGTATGAGGACGGATTAACTTTTCAAAAATACATTAGTGTAACATATTCCTATTAAATTATACTTTCTTTTTAGTAAATCAGACAAGTTGTATGTGGTCGGTATGCAAGTTATATATTTTCAAGTGGTATGACTATGAACATGGAGATGGAAACGATAGAAAGACATAACTTTTTTCCGAATTTATTTGAACTGAATAAGAAACCAGTTAAAAACTTCGTTAATAAGGCAGAGAATTTAAACGCGATCATTAAGAATAGATCACTGCAAATTGTATTTACTCTTATAAGTTAAATTTCACGATCGTATTTCCATCTCCTATTAGTATATTGCAGCTGAAACAGCGTCGTTAAATGGCCTGAGAATCAGCATTAATTAAACTGCTCTGATATTTTAAAATGCGGTTGTACGAGTGTTGCTGAAATGACGCATTAGTAGAAGGTGTGTACAAGCTGAAACTAGAAGTATAATCCGTGCTTTGAGGGCAGAGCTTGAAATTGGAGGATAAACACACAAAATGAGGAATTCGAGGTTCTCACGGAGTGGCTATGACGTAGGTGGTATTCTGGGGTGAAAACCCATTTTATGACGAATTTTATGGAAAATTATAAACTACAGTTTTTCAGTATTTCGAAACTCACAGCAGCAAAAGGGTAAATAGACAGAGGGAGAGATTTACACCGGCTTCCCTGATGTCCAGTAATTCATCCAAAATTGCATTATGAATGAGAAGTTTGTCCTTGTCATTCCCAGTGGTAAATAACTGTTTACCCTGGTTAAAATTAAATAATTTTGCACTTTGCTCAGAGAACCTATGTATTTTTTTATTTTTACACGCGTCTCAAGTCAATAATTACTGCTTCTCTAAACAGTATTAACTAATTAGTCTTTGTAGCTGAGAAGTATTTTTTCTCTGTGAAGCAAAAAGTGCATTCTCATATACGAATGTGAATCAATATGTGAAGTGAATTTGCCTGTAGAGGTGCTGGAATCGATGCACTGCGAAAATTAGTGATTGCTACAATAAATACAGATCATGCACTGTCAAAACTGCCAGTGTCAGGTTTAGTTAACGTAGTGTTTGTTTAAAAATCTATTGTAAAGTTTGTGTCATTGCTTTCCAATTGCACCATTGTAGAACAGAGCGCTGTGATCAGATTTTTTTGGTCAAAAGGCATTAAAACAACTAAAATTTTTGGGAGAACGTTAGTGCTTTGCAGCAAGCGTACAGGTCTCCTGTTCGAGTGGTCCTTTTGCTTCACGATAAGGCGCGTTTTCAATCCGCAGCAGTTGCCGTTGAAGCATTCAAGAAGCTGAAATTTGAACTTTTCCCACACCAGCCACATAGTCTCGACATAACTCAATAGGTTTATCACATGTTTGGACCACTAACAGAAGCCTTGCGGAAATGAAGATTTGCCATTCACGATGAAATTAAGGGCGCGGTGCATACGTGGCTTCGATCACATCCGAAACTTTCTTCTCACATGCAATCAGAAGGCTTGTGAACTGCTACAAAATATGAGTTGAAAAAAAGAGTGATTATGTTGAGAAATAATAGAGTTTGCATTTGTCACAGATTGTTATATACGCAGTATTAATAGTTTCGCTTTATTTTTTGATCGAGCACTTATAAAGTAGAAGATTTTCAGTCTCCAAATGTACTTATGTAATACAGGGGAAAATTTCAAATTCAATACCAGACATTCAAATTCTTTTCCCTGCGGCATACTTAAACTGTCAGTTTCCAATTAACTTGCCTCATCTTCCTCACTTCGCAATCTCCAGCCACCTTTACCAAAAGGATGAGCGGGCACAACCAGGGAAATTCTGAGCAGTAAATTTTTCTCTTTCTTTCCTTTTCTTACTCTCGCTTCGTTCTTTATGTCAGTTGGAGGTTTGCCTTCTGATTTATGGTGTAGTACATGCATAGCTCGAGATATTAATTACGATTTTTTTGCTAATTTTAATTTCTACTGCAGAAACATTACTACCATTCAATGAAACAATTACTTACTTCCTACTAAGGAAATCGAATTCCTGTTTCTGTTCTGGCAGTTCCGTCGCCTTGAATGGAAAAGAAATTCTGATGCAGATTCTGAGAAGACATATCGCATGGTTTATATCACTCCGCTGAAATAGAGATCTTCTTTTATTCGAATCCGAAAGCATTCTTTTCGGATTTATGAAAAAGACAGCCGAATAAAAAGTGAGTTCTATCAAAGGCGAAAAGCGGGACAGGCTGTTGTCCCGGAAGTCAGATAAATGAGGTCTATACCTTACTCGAGTAGTCTGAACATGGCAGCTGATTGTCATCTTCGTGTGACGCCGTGTGAGAACTCTGCTCCCTTGCAGCTAGCAGAATTCCTTCTCCGGCGGCGGAAATTGAGTCCATCCATTGCAGTATACTGAGGAACATAATTCCAGGCCGGAATACGGGTCGAACGTGCACCGTGGGGCCCATAGGATGTCTGCAAATTCACTTTACTTCATTATGTAACTTCTTGTGGTTAAAATTTGTTGCATAAATCGGAACGCTTGGTACAAGAAGGTCTCGCGGCATTCCACATTTACTGTAGCACCGACTGCTTTGCATATCAGAGCGAAGTGGCAAATTCCTACGGCCTTTTATCTCAGGGTTTATCCTAAATAAGAGGATAACAAATTCCTCCGAATCGTCGACAGTTTTTACCGTTCCGTCATTGTGCACTACTAGCGGAACCTACAAAACAAAAAAAGTTTCAAATCAACTTTCTGATAGAATTTAGCAAGATCGTAGTAATTTAAATATATTAATATTAACGTTGCATTTGAAGTTGCTCTTTTGAATTTAACTAAGTGTATTTCGTCAAAACATTCGGCGTGATTTTTTAAATTTAATGGCAACAAAGAATTTGCCAAATTATTGTAACTACTGACTTTTGTATTTACATTTGCTTAGAATGTGGGGGAATTTGATAACTTAAGACGAGTGTAAGGACTGTAGCTATTTTCATAATTTCTTAAGTTTCTGTTGTAGTTACGTGAACCACCTTACTTTTTGTCTAGTAAGTCGGAATTTTTCACATGGTTTTTACTGATACGTTTGGTTTTCAATAACATAGATTAACTGTTTACAGAAACAGGATTTACCGACTAATATTCGCATCATACACTGGTTGTGGGTAAATAGAGGTCGGGATGGCATTTTTAAATTTATTTAGATTATTTTGGCCATTTAAAGTATTAACGACTCATTATAAAGTGTTCATATACACAAACTTCAATGTTTCGCGCCTCGTCTCTTATTTTCTTACGTTTCATTACACTAAGTGCTTTAGTTAAAATCGATTTAAACTAATATTACAACTGTGACAACACGTTTCTTGATTCATGACTATTTAACGGCGCCTTCCATAATATATTTTTTGGGTCGATGTTACAATGATAAGTGAATAATTAATTCAAAAGAATAATTAAAGAAATGGTCATGGCATAATTTGAGATAATATCATAACAGTGCAGCTTCGTGTTTTTGCGAAAAATCTCGCTCATAGTAGCCTATTAGGATGAAGATTTTCTTGTATAAGGCAGAGAGGGGCTGTCCACCTGACGAAAACGTTAATTTATTCTTCTCCTCTTTTAACATTCTCTTCTCCTTGTATCCTCTTCTTCTACCCGAATTAGGATCTAAAACGTCTTGGGTCACCAGTTAAACAATTCCAGTTTTCCCTGGAGAATCTATTTTTTTAGCTACACGTGTATTACAATGTGCATCCGTTATATTTTACTGCTAGCCATTCCCCCATTTGGCTTGTTCCTTAATTCAATGTCACTTTGTATGCTGAAGTATTCATTGCAAATCCAGTGACAAAATATTAAGTCTCTAGTAACAGAACGTAAAGAATTAACACCTCTAAGGGGTATACTGAAGCATTTTCATCACGTGTTTTTGATATTCAGAAACTGATTACAAAATACCCGTGTTGCTAACAACACCTTATCGTTTCAGTCTTTGGGTTTGACAAGTGAAAATTTGCTAGTTTTTGTTGTATGGAAATTCCTGATTTTTGTTTATCTGTAAGCTATTTTTCTTAAGTTGCGTGATTTGTAGTTACGCACTATCTTAATCTTACAGTCTTAATATATTTTATATTCTAAGACGAAGGAAATAATATTACAGGAGATTGTACACTGCATAAAAACGTTCTTTGTTGTGGGATAATTTCGGCCAGATGGGCGCCATATTTTGCACATATGGGAAAGAATACAAATATGTAAACATCATGCTGATAGCGGTAACTTTTGTAATATATGGATGGAAAGGTATAATTAATACAGACTGCACAAATCCTGGGTGCCAGGTAACCTGAGCAGGTAAACTTTGCACGGTGGCGATTAATATTTCCGGTTCCTTAGCATGGAAGTAGCTTGGTAACACCTTTCAGGCCCTTAGAATTTTGAGGAAGCTGCCGGAAAATTCGTGGATCCCGCCTTAAATAAATATGAAGGAAAGTTATTGCTAAATTCAGCTCGCTTAGAATGAAGATAAAGTGTCCTCGATAAGAAAAATCCACTTTCCACAAAACTCAGGCATTTTTGATGAGGCAATTAATTTCTGATTAAAAAAACCACCCTCCACGGAACTATCTGATTAGTAATGTCGAAATTGTCTGTGAGCCGTCGATATCACATTGCCTAGCGATTTTTATTTATTTGCTGTTATTTTTATGACTAACTGTTTGGTGTATGTCGATATAGATGTGTATGTAAAAGCAATGATTTTAACACTAAATTATTTACGAATTTGTTTTTCTGATTAATAGATTAGTTCCATTCAATATCAGACGATTAGTTAAGTCTAAGTTACTCTACTATCACTAGAATGGAAATGGTCTTTGTTGTATTCGCGTTCGACATTATTGCACATCCTTATGCTTGCACTTAACAGAGTCCTATAGAACTGTTTCCTCAAGAGCCAATCCACAACGTACAGACGGACATGAAGCTTAAGTTTGAAAATCTGAGAGATTAGAAAGGCCTTAAGTTTTACAAAATGAAAATGCGTAGGGAGTTCTTGAGTTCTTCTCGACATGTGCGACAGAATTGCGTACACCATTTTTTAAGAACTCGTTTCAGTTAACTGGAAGCTCTTTTGAGAAGACTTAGAAGTCTGAATAAAACTTAATTGAAGAATTACGGTATTCGTGAACTTGGTGTTGTGTAATTTGGTGCGTAGGAATTAAAGCCTAGAAGAAATATTTTGCTCCCATCTTCAAATTATAAGGGTTACTCTGAAAGTTGAGGTTTAGGTTTAACCGAAATGCTTGTATTTGCCAATGTTTACACTGTCATAGTTAAGAATACCGTAATTTTTATGCTCATTGCCCTGTCTACTTCAAATCTCACAATCTGATCTTCAGTAATGAAAATTATAAGATCCGGATCAACAATACTGTTTAAAAGCCGATAATTAAGAAGTTTAAATAAGATTACATGTGTAAATAACATCGTATGGAAATACAGAGGAAAATCGTGACTATCTTCAGGCTGGATAACCAGTAATGCGGCCGAGATTCGAAAGGGGTACATATCGAATAAAAATCTAGAAAACACAGCTACAACAACCTTCTCGGCACAGACGACTGCAGAATCACTCCCCAAATTGGATATCTTAAATGAGGAAGAATGTAGTGCTATTAAAATACGATACTGCATACAATAGCATTGTAGTTACAACTAACTGCACTCTACATGTTTCGGTAACGTATGGTTGCCATCGTTACAAGTGTCCATCACATACAATTAAGTAATTAAATTAAGCAAATATTATTCTTTTACATTTAAAATACATACAAAACCTTAATCACGAAATATTACTGCTCAGCAGTTTTGTATAAATAATACGCAGAATGAGCAACATTGTGAAATTCTTTCTCTACTCGTGTTGAATGTTTCTGCTCGTATAGCTTACATAAATCGTCCAGACACTTTAGCAAGTCTTCAAACAAACCCATGTTGACTCTGCACTATAGCCTTCAGTATCGCTTGCACGTAAAACTGCCGACAGTCACCAGAGCATAAGGATTACAAGCTAATATGAAATGACAAGCAAACAAGTAGCAGTGTTTGGATTGAAGATCAAGGAAGTACGATACGGACCAGCGTTAGTGATGTCCAGTACTCAAACACATATTGCAAAGTAAATAAACTCTACATTCTATGGTAAAACACCTGCATATGCCGCTCGGGTCATGTGACATGTTTTCGTCTCTCTAGGTATCTCTGTTTCTCCCCTTCTGGTCGTATGACTGTAGTTGGTCTTCACAGTGCATAAGGCGATCTGTGTTGACACAAAATTCTGTGATGTAATTTTTAAATTAGCGTACATATTGTTTGAAATTTTATAAACTTTTCTGAAATGTAATCCGTAATTTTCCTGCATTATCATCATGACAACAAACCTTTCAAACCCTTTCGTATATACAAGAGCAGGATATTATTTTACGTGTTACTTGGTATCAGCTGATTACCCATGGTAACGAAGTCATAGGGACGATTCAGTAGAGTGAAATATTACATATCCTACACTCCAAAAGTCACTTCGCAGCCACACTTATCTCCTGCCCGACTGTCTACCTAGCAGCTCTTTTTGTGACACGAACTGGAGTAGTCAGTCGCGTCGCCGAAATCTTTTGTAAACAGAAAGCGCTGTTCCTTTATTTGTACTCAAAATTCAACCAAGGCTTTTATATATATATATATATATATATATATATATATATATATGATTAAGAACTGTTCTCCGGAAAAATAAATAATAAAGTTTAACCCTTAGGCGACTAATGTCATATATATATATGGAGCACCCATTCTTGATGTTTCTAGATCACACACAACGACGCAGCACAGTCGG
>Ga0268261_10004960_pt1 | contig 10044 bp, 7 predicted proteins | sample TergutNc150P1_FD_190353 | JGI IMG/M metagenome (GOLD analysis project Ga0268261, IMG submission 190353) | Nasutitermes corniger P1 segment gut microbial community from laboratory colony in Florida, USA - Nc150 P1 (SPAdes) (version 2) | ecosystem: Host-associated > Arthropoda: Insects > Digestive... | reverse complement strand
GTTAATAATTTAACCCTTATCCTGCTAACGTGGAGAAAATGGTGAGCTCCTAATAATGCCAGCAAATAGCAGATGGGATTTAATTCGGCGTCTAAGGGTTAATAGATCACCCTTTTTATTCATTAAATGGGATTTTTATATTTGAATAAGATAATAGAACCAATAAGTAACAACACAAGTAAAACAAGATGTAAATTGGACTTCTTTTATTGTAAAAGTTGCTATTATGTAATTAGACTGGTTTAATGGATAACTGATCACATGTGTGTAGTTGACTGAACTTATGTAATTCTGGTAAAATGTTTGTATCTGATGGTAATTTGTAACAGCTGTATGTATAGTACCTTATATTACATCAGCCTGTCCCCCACACAGGACTTAACAAGACTTGAGAGAGAGCTTCAACTCCTGTTGCCTCAACAAAAAGCAAACCTCCTCATTTCCTCCATCTTTGGCTGACTGTCTTCTGATTTCTGATGAGAATGACCACCACCCATCATTATGAAAAGACACTCTCCTTCAATCATTCAAGATATTTTATCCTTCCAAGAAAAATTTCTATTATATTAAAACTAAATATCACACTTAGTATGTTTTTTGAGTTTATTTCATATTCTTATTACTGGTGTTTCATAAATTCTTGAAATCAGATGTGTTTGATATTGAAAATGCGTCCCAATGTTTGTAACAGTTTTATTGGTCCCAAGTAATCACAACCATTATGGCTCCATTGTATTAATTTTACAATTAAGAAAGTTTACCTGAACACCTTCATTATTTTAATCCACTGATATTCACTGTTTACATGCATACAGTTATAGAAAGTTGGACTCAATTACACACCAAGCATTCTTTGGAAGTCCCCTGGTATTGAAATGCAACAACAAAACCCACAAACACAAACTATGCACTACCACTTACAACTAGATTAGGAGATACATGAAGATATTTGAACTAAATCCTCAGTAAATAATTACCAGTTGTTGGCTTTCTATATGCAACACACCTTGTAATTTCTGAACTATATACTGGAGTTCAGTACTACTTCAGACAGAATCCTGACAATTTAATTTTCTGTTGGAGGAATGGATCAGTACTGAGTTCATTCGTACTGTCGCCTTTAATCATTACATATATTTAAAAGTTCAAATTTTAAAAAGTAACACAAAAATGTTTTGATCTGACAAATTCTGCTACATCCAATATCTGTTCTTATGATTTTTGGTGTCAGTCTTAACTACCTTAATCAGAGGCTTTTGGACATTGTTCTCTTGCTATAATTTATTCTGTGAAGATATTTCCAAGGAAAAAGAAATGAGATGCACTTGCAATCCCTTACTTACTTGACTCAGCACTGACTTGTGGCTGTTAACAGACATGAAACATAAGGTTCAAGAGAACCAGTAACAACTAGCCAAAATCCGTATTTGAAGCAATACTTTGCTGGCAGGGAAACATAGCACTTAAAAAGAACCTGAAATATTGTTAAGTTGGTGAAACAGGTAGGAATTACAGCGAGAGGAGAAGTGACTGTGTTGAGAAACAAAAAGCTTTTTGAGTTGTTTCCAAAAATACATTTTTACAGTAATACAGAATTTACTTTGGACAGCAACTTGGGTCCTTTCCCAGGGGTAAAGTGGCCGGTGCATGAAATTGACTGGTCCACGTAGAGCTGAGGTTAAGAGTACGTGGGATACACTTCTGCTCTCGCTATATACCTTAATGGCATGGACAGGGACAACTTTGCCTTTTACCTTTTCACCTCTTAAACAATGAACAAGTACAGCTGCTGCTCTCCTGTTAAGAACAAATTCTACAAAATTTTCTAATACTTGAGGTGTTAAAACTATAAATTAAACTGGATAATTTCAACAACTTTATGTGAGGATGTACGTGTATCTTGATACAAGAATGTTTACATCTAAGCTCTGTGCACATTTCCAGCTTCTATCATGCTTGATTGTAGCACTGTTGATAGGATACTGAAAAATCATAAACTATCTGAAGCAACTAGATTTCTAGAGGAGTGGACAAGCCATAATAGTTACTCTTGGTTTCTATTTCCTAATTGTTTTTAAACAAACAATTCTCATGCATTTTCATCTTCAATAAAATATATATATATATATATATTAAAAAGTTCATACAGAATGATATTAATCCGAAATTCATGTAAGTCAGAGGATACCTTCACCTTATCTTGAAGCTCCTAAAAGAAACTGTTGTTAACATGTGTGAATGAGAAATTTCTACTTAGCAGGAAGAAAAAATTCAGCAATTTTCAGATCAAAATGAAGAGAGAAGAAATGATAAGACCAAGGAAGACAGGCAACATGTCTTCAGGATCTGATACTGTGCAGTCCAGTAGAAAGGTAGCAATGCTCTAGTGAAGGTCTGTCTGAAGCAATGGTACTTATCTACCAGACAATAAGGTCACACATCCTACAACACCATAAATTTAACATTGACCATAATGACAACCACAGAACTCCAATGAAAATAAATATTTCTGAAATCTGAAGAGGTTTCATTCAAAATAATTTTAATGAGAGTTCATATTCGGTTTCAGGTGTAAGCTCTTATGAGATTAAATGTAATCTGATTTCCAATAATTTGAAACATAAACAATTATATAAACAAAATTAGGTGTTAAGAACCTTTACACATATTGTTCAGGGCATAAATGTTGAGATGAGTATATAAATTCATAATTTTTAGAAGTACAGTGGGGTATGCTACAACGAACAAATACTACAATGAACAGTTTTTATCAATAAAATCAGGATGCTACAACGAACACGGAGGAATACTATCGGCCGATGTAGCATGCTCATGCGCGTGACGCGTCAGACCTTTGATCAGAGCTTCGGTCATCATCATCGTTGTTATCATTTGTAAGGTTCAGTTATCAGTTTAGTTCAGCTATCTGCTTATTTGTGCCTTTAGCAGTGAAAATATTTTCTTTTTTATTATTCTGCAATATAATCTTAGCCATGAGTCAGCAAAATAGAGTGAGAGAGCTAATTAACTTAGACATTAAGAAAGAAATAATTTCGAAGTGAGAAAGTGGAAAAAGTCTAGGAGATCTAAGTGCTCAATATGGTATGGCTAAATCAACAATCAGTACAATTGTAAAAACAAAGACAAATAAAAAGTGCACAGGTTGCGAAGGGAAACTCTAGGTTAAGCAGTTCACGTTGTAATATCACAGAACAGATGGAAACTCTTCTATTAGTGTGGATTAATGAAAAACAAATGGCAGGTGATAGTGTCGGTGAGGCGATTATTTGTGAAAAGGCCAGACGAGTGTTGGAGAAACTTGGTGCAAAGGCTCCTAGTACAAGTACTGGTCCTGTAAAGGAGTTTTTTGGCACCAAGGAGTGGTTTACCGGATTTAGAAAAAGGACTGGATTACACAGTGTTCTGAGGCATGGTGAGGCTGGTAGTGGAGATAGGGACTCTGCTGAGCAACATCGTGAGAAATTTAGGAAAACGATTGAGGAGGGAGGCTTTCTTTCACAACAGGTGTTTAACTGTGACGAAACTGGCCTTTTCTGGAAGAGAATGCCACACAGAACATATATCATGAAGGAGGACACCACCTTGCCTGGCCATAAGCCGATGAAGGACCAGCTTACATTGCTTTTTTGTGCCAATGTTTCAGGGGACTGCAAGGTGAAACCACTGCTCGTGTACCATTCGGAGAACCCCAGAGCTTTTAAAACCATCAGGAAAAACCGCCTTCGAGTTTTGTTGTGTTCCAACCACAAGGCTTGGGTGACCAGGAGTCTTTTCTCTGACTGGGTGCCTGTGGTGTTTGGTCCCACTGTCCATGACTACCTTAGGGAGAAAGATCTTTCACAGAATGTTCTTTTGGTCATGGACAATGCTCCAGCCCACCCTCCTAATCTGATGGAAGAATTCCAGATGAGTTCAGTTTCATAAAGGTCCACTTCTTGCCACCGAATACGACGCCTCTCCTCCAGCCTATGGACCAGCAGGTGATCGCAACTTTTGAAAAACTCTACACTAAGGCACTGTTCAGAAAATGTTTTGAGGCCACTTCTTCCAGTGATGTGGCTCTGAAGGACATTTGGAAGAGTCACTTCAATATAGCGGATGCTGTTTTCTTAATTGTGGTTGCTTGGAAGGAGGTTTCTGTTAGGTGCTTGAATTTGGCTTGGAGGCCATTGTGGCCTGACATTGTGGCTCCAAGGGACTTCAAAGGCTTCCAAAAGTTGGAGGAAGGGCCTCTTGTGCAGGAAATTGTATGTCTGGGCAGTTCCATGGGTCTGGAGATGAATGAGGAGGACGTGGAGGAGTTGGTGGAGGACCATAGGAAAGAGCTGTCATTTGAGGAGCTAGTAGAGCTTTACAATGAAGAGGCAGAGGCAATGAAGCAGAGCTTTCAGGGACAAGAAGGATGAGGACAAGGCAAAAAGTCACAGCATTCCAGCTGAGGACCTTAAACAGGTGTTCTCTTGCTGGAATAAACTGTCCAAACTTATGGAAGATTATCACCCGGATATTGCCACTGTGGAAATGGGCCGTAATCATTTTAATGACACCTTGATGGCACGCTTTTGGAGGATCCAAAAACCCAGGATAAAGCAGTCAAACCTGGATTCCTTCTTCAAAAATGTGGATAAACGCCCTCCAACTGATGTACCTCCCATAGGACAGTCACCCAAGATGAGTAGGAATGATGACTCCTCTCCTTCCACCTCTATGTGATTTTTTATGATTTTTGTTAGGGAAAGTTTGTTTATATTTCCACTGGGGAAGATTGTTTATGTTTTCATGTGCTTTAGATTGTTTATGCTTTTCAAATTTACATGTGCAGTGTATGAAAGTTAAATAATTAATTTTATATTATTTTTACACTTACATTTTTTATTTTGTATTACATTTTTCCTGTTTAAATGGTTGTGTTGGATGGTAACTTTGCTCTAGGCTGTGGGCCTGGAACGAATTACCCCTAAATACAATATATTTCAATGTATGCTAGAATTAACAGATGCTATAATAAACAAGGACTGTAATAAGACCAATAGTGACTTACGCCTCAGAAACATGGGTATTGAAAGAAGCCATAATTCAGAAATTATTAGTCTTTGAGAGGAAAATCTTAAAAAGAATATTTGGGCCTACAAAAGAGAACCAAATGTGGAGAGTCAAAACCAATGAAGAATTAGATAAGCTGATAAAACATAAAAATATAATTAATTACATTAAAGCTCAAAGACTAAGTTGGTTTGGTCACATACAAAGGATGCCAGATACCAGAACAGTTAAGAAGATATTTAATTGGAAACCTCTAAGCAAAAGATCACAAGGAAGACCCAAGTACAGATGGGAGGATAACATCAAACTGGACATCTGCCAAATGAAGATAAAAAAACTGGATAGCCTGCGTCCAGGATCGAGGGAAGTGGAAAGAGGTCGCTGAGAAGGCCGAAACTTTCAACTAGGAAGTTCAGCGCCTGGAAGAAGAAGATAATAAACAAGGTTCTAGAACCAATTACATTCGTTCTAGCATACCCCAATGTATTATCCTGTCCATTTACCAATATATTTTAAATATCATCATGATTATATGTAAAGAGTATCTCATGGTTTTTTGAGTAGTTCTTAGGCAAGTCAAAATTTATTTCCTTGGCAGCAAGGTACACTGAACCTGTTGCTGCGTTGGTTGTTAAGCGTAGAAGAGACAGCCTCTTCAGCTCTGGTGCAGCTTCCTTTAACTCTCCCACAAATCCTGGCTTCAGGAACTCCCAACTTTTCCACACTGAACCCACACACAGTATCGGAAGTCCTCCTGGTTCACTGAGCAGTTTCTAGAGCAAAAGGATATGGAATCATTCCAAATGAAGAGCTTAATTTTCTAAACATGTATGTCCACGATGGCAATAGTTGACTACAATGGTTGTACAGATTGCAACTACTCAGGGGTGGATATACCATAAAGCTGATGAAGCTTAAGCTTCAGGGCCCCTCAATTGCACAGGACCCTTCCAAGGCCCTGGGACGAGTCCTAAACAAACATTCACTTTTGTACCTAATTTTGTATTCTTTTTCTTCAAAAAGGCCCCCAAAACTGAATAAGCTTCGGGCCCCACAAAACCTGTAGCCACCCTTGCAACTATTGTAGTCAAAGATCAGTTATTCCTGGCATTGTAGGTTAAGGTAAGTTCTGCCTTACTTTCAAGCTTCTGTTTGTCCCTCAGTTTTGCACAATAAAAACTAAATTCTTGTCAAAAATTGACATAAACATTTTTTTAAAATAAGCTCCTTATGTTTTGTATTTTAGTTTACATTCATAACTAACTGCGACAAACTCCCAGCAAAATAAGTAAGTCCAAGAAGATAGATAGGATCATAATCCTACAAATCAATCAACCAAATAACACTTCCAGTCAGTCACTCTCACATCATGTGATACCAAATAACTTCAGTACTGCCACATTACATGTGACTGAAACTAAATCATCACAGTGACTCACTCAGTTACAAATATGTGTTTTCATTACAGGCAGATACTCACACTGTCAACTTGAGGAATAAGTGCAATCACATGACGGGCCAGGAAACGGCCTGCCTCATTGAACAACCACTGAGACAGTTGGTCTTTCTGCACTGCTGCTGCCTCAGACAATCGACAACACAGACCAGCAAAGTAGCACTTGTCCAATTTACTATAGCAGTGTTCTAGTAGATCAAATCTAAAACAACAGGAGTTCAATGACTTTTCTCTTGTTTCTATAACAAAAAAAGTTTCCACCTGCAAAACAAGTGCTTAGCACACTATTCTTTACAACATTTTTCTTCCAATATATCTAATGTATCTATTCATTCCAAGCATAAAGGTAAAGTGCACCCTTGTACAGGCACTGAGGCTCTGTACAGGCCGTACGGCCCATAGGGGCAGTAAAGATATAGCTCTACTCTTTCATGACCATGGCAGTAGAAGGGGGTGAGGGGTCAGCGTCATGCCCCGGCCGCTCTTTACCCCCCGGGAAAGACCCGGTACCCATTGTACAGGAGGCTGGGTGGGCCCCAGGGCCAGTCTGGAAGGTGCAGAAAATCTCGCCCCCACCGGGATTCGATCCCCCGACTGTCCAGCCCGTAGCCAGTCGCTATACCGACTACGCTACCCGGCCCACATTCTAAGAATACATATAATATTATTCCATTCACATTTGAAAGAATTAAGTTTCCAGTAAGATTTAATTTTGCTATCAACATCATTAAATCTCAAGGGCAACCAATCAAATTTTGGTCTCAATCTACAAAATTTACATTTTGCACACACATAGCTGTGTCTTCATTGTTTGCAAGTGGGAGCTGACAAAAAAAATTGTTCATTCTAGAAAATAGGAAATACATTCAAGTTACATATTTTTTGATTCATGTATCAACTTATGGTATAGTGGATGATATCCATGTCTGTCTGCCTAAAAGAATAACAAATTTACCCATGAAAGAAGCCAGGAAGTGACATCTAAATAGTGTGGCAGGCCATCAAATAACAGGTACATGGCTACAAATATATTATTCTCACCAGCTGCCTGTTTCAAACCACAGACTTACCACAGAACACCTAAAGAAGTTGTAGAAATTCTCCATACTCTTGCTAACATGGAGGGTAGCCAGACTGTTAAGTAATGTGCAGGTATTCTAAAGTTTGTTGGACCTGAGCCGGCCTTGGGAGTCTCTAGGCAGGATATAAGAAGAAGGATTAGACGTTGGTTGGTTAACCAGCATTGGGTATGGTGGCGAGGTCTTGGTAATACCCAAAGACAGGCTCGAGGATTAATTTCGGGACCCTGATTGGGTACCAAAGCTAGGTTTCTGTCCTTGAACAGGACACAATCCAGGGCTATTACTGGCCTTCTTACTGGACATAATACCCTGAGAAGACATCTTCATCTAATGGGTCTGTCAGACAGTCCGTTGTGTAGGAGGTGTGGAGCAGAGGATGAAACCTCTGCCCACATTCTTTTGTGAGTGTGAAGCTCTAGCTTCACTCAGACATGAGTATCTGGGTTCCTTCTTAGATCCAGAACCCATCAAGAGTATAACTCTGGGGGCCATCTGGAACTTTAGCAAAGAAACACAGGTCCCATGAACTGATATGGGGCACAAAGGGCCCGTTAATTAAGGCCTAGGTGCATCGGGACTGTGAGGGCTCAAACCCAATTGTAAATCAATCAATGTGCAGGTATTGTAAAGGACAGCTTTTTATGTAATTCAGTAATTCATATTGTTCTTATTACATGAATATATTTTAAATTCTTAATTAGCTACACCTCCATCTCCCATAGAAATAAACTCACCTAGTCTTAATATCAAAATGTTCCTGAATTGCCTTCCAGACTACTTGTATTGAATGTGGCGATTGTACAAAATTGTCCTGCTCATCGAAACATATCTTTATTGCTTTGTGAGCTATCCACCACGCTGGAATCCAGAACACACATTTTGTAAGTATACATTTCATAGCCTGGTTAAACCTTTAAAGCACTCTGGTTACTACTTGTGTCATCTGCTTCAATATTAAAAATTCTCCATTTGGCTCCCACAGTCAATTACATGTTTTTGATGTCTGTAACTTAATCCACCTTAATCTAAACTAACCTTACTTATCATGACAAATGAAGTGTACATATACATTCAGCACACAGATGTTTGAAAAGTGTGTCTCCCTTCTTGGACCCTGTCACTGGCAAGTGAAATGGTAACCCTGCCCTGTGGGTGCTCCTGTATAATATTTACATAGATACACAGGTTGCAAGAAAGGCCAAGGATGATTCCTGGGGGCATATGTCACAAGGGCACACCATAATGCAGATACTCACCAGAACCCTCATCTCCCAAGATGTGGCCCCATCCTCCACATCTGTGCACTGAATTATCAGGGTTGAGCAACAAACAATTTGAGCCAGTTCCTGCAATTAGCACAAACCCACCTGAAAACCGTAATACATACAATTAACCAATCAAAAACTAACCAAGTTTTTGTTATTATTTTCAGCCATGAATGAGTAGTGTGAAGAAGATTTTATTTCAGTTACCTGTTTATTTAACAATGTTAATGTCACCTGAAAGCCATGCAGAATTACACAGTATCATAAAGTAAAGTCTTTCCTGTCCAAGCCATGACAGCATCTAAGGGGAGTAGAAGCACAGGTCCAGTCATTCTTAACCTCAGCATTGGGTAAGGGTGATCATACCCTGGCCACTTTTTCTCCAGGGAAGACCCTTTGTACCCAATGAATAGGAGGATGGGTGAGTCCCCGAGCAGTCTGGATATTTCAGAGAAAAAAAAAATTTCTTGCCCATACCGAGCCTTGAATCCTGGACTGTCCAGCCAGCAGCATAGTTGCTATACTGACTACAATATGCCAGCTTCTGTACAGCAGTATTACAGCAAATATTTGAGAAGAATATGAAAGGAAGAAGTCGTAACATATTCATACTTACTAGTCATGCATTTGGAGTAGCTGATGTAATTCAAAAGAAAAAGACTCTCAGAATTCTGTCAGTCCTGTATACAATGTTGCCAACATTCAGAAGCCATAAATCTGGCAACTGTAGACATGTTTACAAAATATGCAACAATGCAACACTTTCCATGCACATTTTAATAAATATGTAGCAATAATGTCTTCTTTTGTCTGTAGGCATGATAACTTAGACATGGAAGGAGGTTCTCATAGTGGAGTGCATCAAGATTGTGGTCATGTGGGACATGATATCCTGTAGCTTGGCAGACAGGTAGCTACCAAGCACTCAGAAGAACCTGCTACCTCTTACTCTGTTGCCCTAAAAATGAAGGTGGCAAGTTGTTTTGAAACACTGGTAACTCACTACCCAACTATATGGCACCATGTTACAAAAGACCGCAATCTTGATGAGTCTCCTTAACCCTTAGGCTACTAGTGTCATATATATATATATATATATATATATATATATATATGGAGCACCTATTCTTGATGTTTCTAGATCACACACGACGACGCAGCACAGTCGGTAGGACTC
>Ga0268261_10004959_pt1 | contig 10046 bp, 6 predicted proteins | sample TergutNc150P1_FD_190353 | JGI IMG/M metagenome (GOLD analysis project Ga0268261, IMG submission 190353) | Nasutitermes corniger P1 segment gut microbial community from laboratory colony in Florida, USA - Nc150 P1 (SPAdes) (version 2) | ecosystem: Host-associated > Arthropoda: Insects > Digestive... | reverse complement strand
TCTCTGCGACGAGCTGATCACTCGTCCAGAGGAGTCCTACCGACTGTGCTGCGTCGTTGTGTGTGATCTAGAAACATCAAGAATGGGTGCTCCATATATATATGACATTACTCGCCTAAGGGTTAAAGACCTCCACAGCGCGACATATATATATGTCGTTCGGCGCCTAAGGGTTAATATACTTATTTGTAACAGGTTATGTAGTCAACAGTCATGTAATTGCGAGAATTTTACTGTTCCCGTGTGATTCTAACATTATAAAAATGTTTGCAGAACTGGGGAAATTATGCGGACATGAATCAAGGTGTGGGAATTTACATGACGTTAGCTGGTGACGTCATTCTGATGTGCTGGTTTGGAACTCAGCTAACACAACATGTAAGGAAAAGGACGTATAAAATGTTTCTTAAAACGTTAAGTACATAATGCTCAAAACAACAAAATTATCAGGCATTCTCAGCTTACTTTGAACACAAAATTTTTGCAATTATATCAAATGAAAAGACGTCTTCATAAACATGTGAAGTGTGTACTGCACTGCTTAATGAAATATCAGACACTTAAAAATTTTAAATTTAAAAAAGTTTAGTATATTCCTACTTGTGAGACGTAATACACAATTCACTTAACATCTATGATTTATAAATTGGAAATTTATTACTTACTTTGAAAAAAGTGGCAAACACTGAAACAGACAAAACGTTAGCCATTGAAGTTCAAAATAATATGTATGTTTTCCACTTGGATTAAACAAAATTATTACAATTCCTGTCCTAATTTCCGACAAGAGAAATGTCTACGCACCTAACCGGAACAAATGCTCAGTTACCAAATTGAATACAAACCAGGAATCTTTTAGTTTCCCTAACAGGATTACCTAACAAGATTAGGTACGTAAATCTGTCGGTTTAAAGTCACGCACGCCATGCAAATAATTCCACAGCCTTCAGACAGGTGACAGAACATGGTGGAACAAAACTACAATTAACTTCGTTTTAAATGATCGTAAATGCTACGAAATATTCCTACAAGTAGAAAATAGTACAGTACACCAACTCAGAAAAATACTATAAGTCGATTTAGGCAAAGGAAATTACTGTCTTGGTGAAACCGTCTGGATAATTTACATCGGACATTACAACCCGCGTCCCAGTCAGCTGGTACATTAGCGCAATGCTGCATGACACACAGAAAAGTAGAACATTAATTGTTAACATTTTTAGGCGCACAGCGTGAGAGACGCGGCATTCGGGTGCGACTGGGTGGGGACTCCTATCCCATGTCAGCGAAGTCTGATGTTCATCATTGCGACAGCGAACAAGGAGTTCCATCTGACAGCGGGAAAGTTTGTTCCGGTGTCAAATGTGACCATGAAGAATGTATGTATATACGTAATAATGTAAACATATCTGAGACAATAAGTCATTATTCATAATTTTATGTACGATTGTACAAGCAAAAGAAATAACATTACAACAGGTAAATATTTATAAAATGGAACCTTTGATAAGGCATTAGTCAATGGAGTGCTCATAAAACCGGGGATCAACGAAACAAGACGAAATTTTCGCAAAACCCTCAAATTGTTATTATTCATAAAAAAAATTAGTAACACCTGCAATTCAATTCATTCATGAAACTAAGTAAACGTTTTATTTGTACAACTGTCATTCGTAAATCTGCCATGAAAAAACTATTCCTGTGCATTTTCTATTTTTATATATATTCCATTAGTTCATATACTTAACCCAATTGCATAGCTACACTTCTTAATATCAGACGGACCGGCCTCAGACACGGTTAGCCTGCTTTCCAATACAGAGAATTGTTATCCTTGAACATATTCTAATAATAATATCTCGCTTGTACGCCCTGCAGCCTAGTCACCATACCGACTGAACCATCACAGTTTCCATCTTGAGTGGTCTCTCAACTGCATAAACATTCTTCCTATGTTGTGTAGGCAAATTGAAGAACTTGTATTCGAGCGCTGCAATTATGGACGGGGTATCACCGCTCCGACACCACATGTTTTGCTTCAACAGCTATGGCTTTATTGTAGCACAACTCAAGGTCATGAAGTATACTGATAGCGAGCTGGGTGATTAATCGTGTCAAATTCTACAGGGTCCCACATGGGCCGTTAGAGAGTGTAGTCTCCCGGCGCAGGGATTTTTGTTATAACTCGAACGAAAGTTGAATAATTTAAGAAACAACGTTTGCTGATAATCCAGTTTCACAATACAGTCGTTCCGTACTAAATTCATTGTTGTGTCAAAACTGCAGCGTCGGCAGGATTAATACAAATGTTTAGTGTTTGTACTTGAATGACAAAATTTCACATTATCACGTACCATGGATTGCTCAACAATATTTAACGTTTGCAAAATATGTGGTTCCGGAAACAAATAGCATAGAACACCTTTTATGGAAGTTCCTCAAATTTATGTCAATTGCAGGGGGTCCAGTTTCGTGGAATAGAATTCTGCAACACAAAATATTTCTTGGTAGAGTCACAATTTTGCTGTCATGTCAACACTTCAGCAGTTGTGCCAATAGTAATATGATCAGTAACTGGCTACGTGACTTTCTTAGCGTGCTACAGAAAGTTTCTGCAATCTCATTCAGCCATTCACATTTGATTTCCGAATTCCAGAAGCGTCAGAGTGTTTTCAAGTGGCTATAGGATCATAACTAATGAGTTCTCAAGCAGTGCTAATAATTCATTGGTATAAATGTTAAATTACAGCCCGTCAGCTGATCAAAATTATGGACGATTTAGAGAGTCGCTGGTTACGGACAACTGACGTTGTGTTTCATGTATGATTACACAACACGGAGAAACGTTTTGGTTTTAATTACGAGCGGGTTGCACTCCTGCATTGGGTTAAAAAGTTTTCCCGGCCCTTCAAAACACATCTTTGGAAAGATGATATAAAGTAAATTATTGTATATAATTCGCAGATTTCCACCGTTTCCTGCATTCAACGAAATCTTTATTTTAAAGTAAAGGTACTATATTACGAAAATCCACTAACACCCAAAATTCGTACCCTACGGTAAATGAAGTTACTGCACATCGAATACAGGAAATTTACATGGCCGTCATGTTCCTTGCACTTTTGGGTTATTAATATTGTTTTCGTATTATTATTATTATTATTATTATCATTATTATTATTACCAATACCCTAAGAAACTAAACAGTAGGAAGCAGAGTAAACTCCCGACAGATGCATCAATACGCAGTTTCACGGACTTCTTCCCATTTGCGATGACAATTAGAACAACGAACGGACATAACAGGAAAAAAATGCCTGGATTCTCTAACACGGTTAGTTCAGTGTGACAGGCGTAAGTTTCTATTTTATCAACAAATAATAAATATTTTCAAGCACCTACGGACAAATTTCGATGTCAGACGATTTCAACCATCAGCACAATGTTTTCGTGTCTATAAATTCTTAAAAATACCCCTTGCTACAACCACCGAAAAGACGGAACATCAGTAATATCTAGTAAAAACAAATACAAAACAAATTTTGTAATTACAAACAGTTTTCAAACCCGTCATACATTCACATATAACTAAATAATTCTGCGTTCTTCTTTGAAAAAACAGAAAGCAAAACTTTCAATTAATTTTGACAAGGTTTCTTTATTTCTCACACACATGCATTTACACATCGTTAACTAAGTACTAATCTGTTGCAGATAATGCAAGAGACGCTGTCCTTCTTCATGTTTTTGCTTCAAGTGAAAGACAAGAATGCAGAAACGAAACAGGACCAAAGCAGAGAACAAAACATGAAACCTTAAAGCACCACGATGTCTATGTATCGTTGTGTATTGTAGTTTTATTTCATAGACTATCTGGGTAAACTTTCACATTCACATCATATTTTATGTCCGAATATTACATTAAAACAACAAACAAAACACCTTCCTCAAATTATTCTCTGTCCTCGTCACAACAAAATGGGAATGTTGGAAAAGAGAAGCCTTACGTTTCAGAATGACTAATTTCTAAATGTCATCTTAAGAAATGAGCCTCCATCTAGACACAATATACGAGGGTGAGTCAAATGAAAAGCTTAAATATTTTTATCTCGTAATTTATTGAACACAAAAGGTACACAATGACTTCATTTTTCTACGGAGTCTCCATTGCATTCCATACAAGTGTCCCAGGGCTTTGGAAGTGCACGCATACCTCTAGAAAAAAATTCTTTTGGCTGAGAGTGCAGGCACTCATTAAGCGCCTGCTGCACCTCTTCGTCGGACCTAAAAGACTTGCATCCCATCGCCCCTTTGAGCGGTCCAAAAACATGAAAGTCGCTGGGGGCGAGGTCTGGCGAGTACGATGGATGTGGAAGACACTCAAAGGACCGATCTTGGATTGTTGCAACAGTTGAACGGGCAGTTTGGGACGAGCATTGTCATATTCGAGCAAAACACCTGTACTCAGAGGTCCACGTCGTTTGGACTTGATTACAGGACGCAGGTGATTCTTTAGATCTGCATACTTTGTACTGGTTACAGTGCTCCCCCTGGGCATGTAATGCTCCAAAATTACCCCTCGTTTATCCCAAAAGAGACTCAGCATAACCTTTCCCGCAGATGGTTGTGTGCGGAATTTTTTCGGTTTTGGTGAGAAAGTGTGGTGCCATTCCTCGCTCGCTTTCTTGGTTTCCGGCTGGTGGTAGTGGACCCAGGTTTTATCTCCCGTAACAATTCTTTCTAGAAAGCCATCAACTTCTGCTTATAAGCGTTTCAAAAGTTCCTGGCAGGCATCAACACGTCGTTCTTTCAATTCTGCAGTCAGCTGGCGTGGCACCCACCTTGCAGACACTTTATGGAACTGCAGAACATAATAGACGCTATGGTGTGCTGATACATTACTCATATTCATATGTGCGGCTATTTCATTCACTGTTACGCTGCGATTTTCCTTCACGATGGCTTCAACTGCTGCAATGGCCTCTGGTGTCAATACTCGGTGTGCCTGACCAGGTCAAGGAGAGTCTGTTACAGAACTAATAACGTTCATGAACTTCCTAGTCCACTCGTACACTTGCTGTAGCGACAGACATGCCTCACCATACTGAAATTTCATTCGTCGATAAATTTCGATAGGTTTCACCCTTCCACTGCTTAAAAAACGGATGACAGAACGCTGTTCTCTCTTTGGTGTATGTTGCAAGTGGGGCCGCCATCTTTACACTACTACTGCGCCGTCGAGTTACATTCCTGCATCGTACTGCCACCTGTCAGCTACTCTTTAACCCATGAGTAACACTGTTGTCAATTTACAAGACAACTGAATTGTGTTCCAAATTTTTATCGCACTTTTAAGGTTTTCATTTGACTCTCCCTCGTATAAGAAGATCAATAGCCCAAATTCATTTATAAAAATACATTTATTACGTAGATGAAACCCAAAGTGAAGATTAAATCCTTTCGATACTTGTTAAAATGTATCGAAATCTAGAAAACGTTCAATGAAAGAGCTGGGCGTAATGAATTCTCCGGTTAGTATATCAATAATGAACGGTAAATATTCCTGTTTTCCGATTGGAAATATGTTATTGTAACATGTCAATAAGTTTATACATACAGACTATTTTATTACAAAATTAGATATTATTTCTGTTGAAAACTGTGCATACACATCAACAGCCTTGATAAGTCCATCTAGTTTTATAAATATTAACAATCATTTAAAAGTCAACCTAATACTCATGCATAGAGCAGGCATATTGCAGTCAGCTCTATGTGCTTCCAGGCCAGAAAACGTCTAGTGGATTTTGAGTTAAAACAAGACAAACATAAGCAAAGAGGTAATATGAATGAAGGGTGAAATAACAGAAGGTGCACATTGCACAAGAGATACTGGCTGCAATAAAACAAGTTTTATTTCGCAGCCAACAAAATTACGATAAAATTAAACACACATTCCAAGTAATACTGTGCTCTAACTGAATGCTTACGGTGTTTATCGCAGCTCTGGCGAATTGTCCGAGCTCTAAACACAGCACTGGCATAGAAACTACTGAAAAGCCTGGACAGCACATAGGTGCAGACTAACAAAACAGGGGTAATTCCACACGTACAAACAGTAACAACAAATTTGTTTACTTTTCGGAAGTGTGGAATCAAAATAATACACAATAGATTAAGAAAATCACAAACAAAAGGTTGTGTGACTATGGGAACGCCAAACATAACAACAACACCACCACACACGACCATTAAACAAGTGACCCTACAAATTCCAAATGTGAGGGCTAACCACAGGACTAAAATACCATTCGTGTAATTACTGACACTTGCAAAGTTGCATGATCCTTATACAAACAGCACAATACTGGAGCCACTAATTTTCTACAGACTTAATCCACAAATGGCAATAGACCTGCAGTTTTATATACATTAACAGTAACATAAAATGTATATACATTACTGTGAATAATGAGTGTCTGTAACATTTCTAAAATAATAAACTGGAAAAGAAGTACCGAAAAGCGTTCCGCTGTATAATGTTATGTGATACAAGATAGGTTGCAAGTAATTAAAACGTACACACAATTGAACTAAACATGATATAACGTAACGTACAGGTGTGTTGGGGAAATTTTTTTAAACAATTAAATCACAAGCCGTGAAAGGAATTACGTTAGACTTCATTAAGTGAGAACGTAAATTATTCCGTTCCTCGATCCATACACTTATGAGGTAGACAAACGAACGCCGCCACCAGATGTTTGTTATAAATGCAGAAATCAGCAATTTAGCGATAATCACCGTGACTACCATGCTGGATTCAAACCTTCCCCGTCGACAAGGACGCCTAAAATGTGTTTCGGTCCCTATGGAAAATTTTTATTCTGGACCCCAGCAAGGGGCGGACGGGTTAAAAATCTTTACACCAAACCAGAAACACTGAAACTCACTTGCAGTGTAAATTGCGCTTGTTCTGAAAAGGTTAATTTTTGTAATCGACAAGTAATGAAAGTCAAAAACACATGCAACATAGTCAGACCATTGTAATTTGTAACGGCTTACCCCATCCCTTCCTCTAGTCAGCACTGCCTGTCTGGCACGAGTTAGCATGGTTTAGAATTTATTCATACTAAAACAGATGCAGTTTTTTAGACCTGTGTTTTCAAGTTCCATAAGCATGGAATACAGTCAGTTCACCTTCCAAATATCCAACATATCATTAGCTCAGACTTCGGGGGAAGGTACGGTATGATGAGGAGAGTGTGCGACAGGCAATTTAATCCTAAAGGAGAGCTACCGAACCAAATGCACGCGTGTCAAAAATGACAAGCAAATAATTTTCTTTGGCACGCGGCATCCAATGCTGTCTAATATTTTTTATTTCTTTGTCCGACCAGCTTCCAATATTGTAAAAATTATGTGTATAATTGTAAATACCTGACTGCGTAGAGACTATATCTGGGTTACCATTACCTGCAAATAGTAGAGCGAGTGGAACATTTTTACGACAATCGGGAGGAATGAGAAGGGTTGACTGGGTATTTGTCATTGAGACCTCGTCCTGCCGGTGACAGAGCGAATATGTGACAGTGTACAAGAAGTTTCATAATCTTCTTGTCAAACAGGATGTAATAGCAGCCCCAATTACTTCCAAATTTTAGGCATGCAGTTTATGTATAACGTAAGAGTGAGACGGTTTTGTGCTACGGCTGTTGTAATGGAGAAGCATTAAGTGTTACATATTTCGAGTGTGTGTGTGTGTGTGTGTGTGTGTGTGTGTGTGAGCGTGTGTGTGTGTGTGAGTTTGTTTGTGTGTGTGTGTGTGAGTGTGTGTATGTGTGTGTGTGTGTGTGTGAAGATGTTTGTGTGTGCGCGCGTGCGTGTATGTGTGTGCGTGCGTGTGTTAGGGGCATTAGATATACACCACTCACTTCTCATGCACCGTACTGTGATCTGTGGACTGCCCGGCTATACAATACTTTTCCACATCGTTTGATAAAACAAAAGATTTTAATCAAAGAAAGTTGTGGAATGTAAACAGGGTGTTTTGATTGTCTGTACAAAATTTCTGAAACATTTCTCATTCTAACGAGACTGGAGCGAAATATAATTAAAAATGTAAATTAATATTCATACAAAGTACACGTCACTCTAATCAGATTTTAATAAAACTTCAAATTTGTACATGGATTTTCGAAATATCCTCAAGTAACAAATTTCATGAAAATCTGTCCATGTGGCAGCCGAGTTGTCCCATGCGGATAGACGAGGGACGTCAAACGGACAGTAATGACGAAGCCAATTGTCGCTTTTCAAAATTTTGCCTACGAGATTAAAAATTGCAAATTATATCTTGTTAGCTCTTCAAAATAACAGACATTTTAGCCGTAACAAAAAGTCGTTAGACGGTTCACGCCTAGTACTTCGATTGTGTTTACTAATTAGAATAAACACGTCTTGTTAATAATTAGGAGGCAACCAGAACCCTGGCGTCAGGTGGCCCACATATTCCACTCCCTTGCTTGTAAGCCTTTCCAATCCTGGAAAATAGATTATCACACTTCGTAAAACATTTATAACCACACTGCAAATACTCTGCACGCAGTCATGTTCTGTTGCATTCCACAGAATTTATATTTTAATGAAGTCGCTTTTTGTCAAAGTTCTAAATCGGACATTCCACACGTGTCGGCAGTCAACATACTGCTTTACAAATCTCCACAAATAAAACAGTCTTTGCGTTTTCCAATATTGCTGACACTGTAATGAACTCAGTTGTTACACGATGTCAGTATCCAGCATGATAAAATGCAGTTAGTTATAAACTATACAGCGACCACAAAAAATACAAAGTGAACAGACAACAGAATAAAATTCACTTTCCATGCGGCCAGCTTTGTGTGGCAAGTGTTTTTCTCTAATCACAAAGCCCGCATTAAATTCTCTAAAATTTGTCAGTAAATCTTCCATTGACAAATGAAGTCACAATTAACACAACGTTTCACCCCAGCGAGAATTCAGGCTTCCTCCGAAATTCAATTTACGCCTAAGCTATCCAGTGAAGCCGCACAGCGGAAGTTGGTGTTTGTTTAGCTACGTTTCGGTTCAACATATTGACAGCATGTTCAGAGATCAAGCAATCCACGCAGACAGTCCGTCACAGTTGAATATGTAAATGCACACAGCATAGCGCGAGCGATGGCACGTTCCGAGTGACCGGTTCCCTGGTAATTACAGTTAACCCTTCCGCCACATAATTTTTCCGTCTTTACCCCAGTTCCCCAGTTCCTCCGTAGTTTAGAGGATCGTCAGCAAAACTTCGACAAGCTACTATTAACTTCGTAATCTCCGTCTGTCCGACCGTTTGCTCGTCTGTCTCTCGGCCTGTCTGTCTGTCTGTGTGCATAGAACAACTCGGTTCCCACTGGTCCGATTTTCATGAACTTTCATATTAGACGACGTTTCAAATTCCGTCGAGAAAATTCGAGTGTAATTTACATTCGACCAGAATAGTGGGCACTTTACATGAAGACCTATTTACATTTATAACACAGTGCTCAGTTGGTCTTAGAATGGGAAATGTTTCTGACATGAGTTGTAACGAATAAAACAATATATATTTTAGGCTCCATTGTTTATTTATTTATTCATTGTTTACTTTTTTAATCATAGATAAATACTGTACAGCCGGACAGACAACAGAGACACACAATATACGTACTACGGCGCATGAGCTTTCCATGCAGGACAGTTAACCCTTTAAAGCCCGAATTAAATCCCATCTGCTATTTGCTGGCATTATTAGGAGCTCACCATTTTCTCCACGTTAGCAGGATAAGGGTTAAATTATTAACCCTTGGGTGACTAATGTCATATATATATGGAGCACCCATTCTTGATGTTTCTAGATCACACACAACGACGCAGCACAGTCGGTAGGACTCCTCTGGACGAGTGATCAGCTCGTCGCAGAGACCTCTACCTGACAACACACGGCACTCACAACAGACAAATATCCATGCCCCCGGTGGGATTCGAACCCA
>Ga0268261_10004958_pt1 | contig 10047 bp, 9 predicted proteins | sample TergutNc150P1_FD_190353 | JGI IMG/M metagenome (GOLD analysis project Ga0268261, IMG submission 190353) | Nasutitermes corniger P1 segment gut microbial community from laboratory colony in Florida, USA - Nc150 P1 (SPAdes) (version 2) | ecosystem: Host-associated > Arthropoda: Insects > Digestive... | reverse complement strand
CAGAACAGGATACCACACTTCACCCGCAACATCAAGATCTGATCACCCCTTGACACAACGACATATCCCAGGTGAACAGAATTCTCAGGCACATGGCAGTCCAAGAATAAACATATATATATATATATATATATATATGTGCTAACATGTACTTTCAACAGCACATATCACAGCATGCTCTATCTTAATACAGCATATATATTTCCATTACAGTTTTCTCCTGCTGTTTCCGTCTTGAACATCATCATAAACGAGAACATTAAGAACAATGCAACAAAATGAAGGTTGTACAGTACACATTACTGCACTAACACCTATATACCTAGAAAACTTAAACCACAATAATACATTTTAATTTATGCCTTTTTCTGCAGTGCCATTGTTTTAGTTTTTCCATGTATAACAGCACTGTTTCTGCAATGTGTACTGTCAAACCTTTGGTTGATTCCGCTCTTGTTGACTGAAATATTCTTCCTGAACAAGATAGCGACTATACAAATCTATACTGCTATGTGTGGCAAAATAAACAAACCTTTAAAATGCTGGAAAACGTAATGCTGAATTTCATGTATGCAGCAGTATTAACTTTCGGTTTTTGTATTTAAACAAGACAGTAAATGTTTGAGAAGTGGAAAACTTTTGGTGACATAACCAAGGTGCCTATGGTACTCACAAAATCAATCATAACGTTAGTATCCACAGCAACAATAATGGTGACGATGACAACCACCTTGGTAACGAAGGCAAAAAGGTAAAGTCAGTAACCAAAGAAGTAAGACATTTACAGAGCCATTCACAAAGCAGATGAGATCTGCGCTCATCTGGGATATTATGCACCATATAGTGGTAATCTTTACCACTTTACACTGCAAATTATTTCAGTTTTCTTGACTGATTTCAGTGAAAATCTTCATAAGAAATTTCACAAAAACCCACCCAATGGGATCTGAGTTATTCCATGCAGATTATTATGACGAAGCTAATATTCACTTATCAACACTATTTTGTGAATGTGCTCAAAGACCATACATTTCTGTGACCATCATATATAAAAATAAGGGAGTTACCAAACTACTAACAGTGGAATTAAAAATACGGCTGGGTAAGCCAAGAAGACAGTCGATGGACCAAATGAAGGGATGAGTCACAAGACAAAAAAAGAGACTGAACATAGTTTCCACTCACTCCATGGAGCAGAGTCCTTCTTGAGAAGCTAACTGGTTTTCAGCTAGTCAAGAAATTCCTCCCATTTTACGGAACCCGAAGGTTCATTACCGAGGTCACAAGTGCCTACCACCTGTCCGTATCCTGGGCCAGCTCAATCCAGTCCATACCCCCACATCCCACTTCCTGAAGATCCATCATAATATAATCCTCCCATCTATGCCTGGGTCTCCCAAGTGGTCTCTTTCCCTCAGGTTTTTCCACCAAAACCCTGTATATGCCTCTCCTCCGTATGCACTACATGCCCCGCCCATCTAACTCTTCTTGATTTTATCACCTGAACAATATTGGGTGAGGAGTACAGATCATTAAGCTCCTCATTATGTAGTTTTCTCCACTCCCCTGTTACCTCATCCCTCTTAGGCCCAAATATTCTCCTCAACACCCTATTCTCAAACACCCTCAGCCTATGTTCCTCCCTCAATGTGAGCGACCAAGTTTCACACCCATATAAAACAAGAGGCAAAATTATAGTTCTGTATATCTCAGTCTTTAAATTTTTGGATAGCACACTGGAAGACAAAAGATTCTGCACTGAATAATAGCAAGCATTCCTTGACTTCAATCTCATCTTATTTCTTCCTGAATAGCGTTTTGATTTGTTATGGTTGTTCCCAAATATCTGAACTCTTCCAAACTTTCAAAGGAACTATTATCATTCTTTATACTGTGACTTCGTCCTGCATTCTGGTCTAGAGACATGACCATGTACTTAGTTTTATCCACATTTACTTCTAGTCCATTTTACTTACTAGCCACTACCAAAGCTTCTGCATTTTCCTTTATAGTATGTATGCTTCCTCCCAACACATCATCATCAACATAAACCAGAACCTGATGCATACCATTTAATTTCAAACCATCCTGGTTTATCTGAACCCTCCTAATGGTGCACTCTAAAGCAAAGTTGAACAGTAATGGCAACAGAGCATCTCCCTGTTTCAAACCATTCCTAATAGGAAACATGTCAGACAAATTCTAGCCTACCCAGACTCTGCTATACATTTCAGTCAGACCCACTTTTACTAGCCTTACCAGTTTCACGGAGATACCAAACTTAATGAGAATATTATACAAGACCTCCCTCCTAACTGAATCATAAGCATTCTTGAAGTCTATAAAGAGCTGATGCACTGCTTCATTGTATTCCCATTTTTTCTCAAGTATTTGACGAAAGCAGAATATATGATCAGTAGTTGACCTGTTGTGTCAAAATCCACAATGATGATCCCCAATAATTTCCTCTGCATTTGGAATTAATCTAGACAGCAGGATGTTGGATAAAATTTTGTACGACGATGGCAAAAGCGATATGCCCCTATAATTACTACAATATGTTTTATCACCCTTCTTATAGATAGGTACAATTGAACGTAGTTTTACCATGGGAAATGTAGGATAGAATGAAGCAGAAATGTTCAAACCATTCATATGGACACAGCACAAGAAAAGAGACAAGAAAACTGAATCACATGACAAACATGACTCCCTTCACTTACACACCCACGGAGAAGCAGAGAAACAATCATTGCAGTGTCATTTAACAGTTGTGTAAAATTTAATTTGCTTGAGATCAAAACACAATAACAGCATAATCTATTAGTAACCAAAAATATAATAATATAATAAAAATCCTTACTATAAGGACAGTATGGGAACCTTGAGAGTTGTGGCATTTTATAATTGCTAACTGCCATCATTGTAATTTCATTTTACTAATCATGTGACACACACAACATTTTACAACTAATCCAAAAAATATTGTGACTCCAGCTCCAATTTTAGATGTGTTACAAACAACTGTAAGAAAACACACATTACTATTAAAAAATTGAAACATAGTTACAAAGTTATGTAAAGTATGACAGTAAATCTAAAATACACTGCAGGAGCCAGAGCACTATATTGATTTACAGAGCTCTGGGCACTTTCCCCTACCCTTCCCCACTACTGTACTGATAGCATTGTTACATTAAGTGCTGAGTTGCCAAATAGTGCTCAGAGTGGTCTTACCACGCACAATAAAATTATTATGCCCACCATGTGTTCTGACAAACGTAAACAGAAATGTGATGACCAGCAGTAAACAGCCTGGAAAGATGGCCTAACACAGATTATTCCCAAACAGAGCGGCAAAGTAAAATCTTCACTTGTAGTTCACATACCTTCCTGGCATTCAGATCCATTGTTTGTGCTCTACAAAAGATATATCACACTTTACCCACTCTCTTTTGGACATCTTCTCTCACTGTAGCTCCCCGAAATTTGTTCATTAAACTTCTGGCATTTTTAAACACTCAAGGAAATCCTACTGCTATCAATCACCCGACACATCTGTAACGCTTTAACTATTAATACATTTGTATTTATGACATGTATACATATTGTACCATTCGGATGCAAATGATGATCATAACTTAACTGGATCATAGTCATATGTGTAAGCATATCTGCGTACTGTTGTATGTTTTCTTCTGGGTAATTCCCCAGCATCTGAATTTTATATGCCGACGTTTTGGAACACTCTGTCTGTTCCATCTTCATAGGGAGGTAGGTGCCTAAAAGATGGAACAGACAGAGTGTTCCGAAACTTCGGCATATAAATTTCAGATGCCGAGGAATTACCCAGAAGAAAACATACAACATACAGAACACGGCGAAAGTTTGAAATAAAAAATGTCTGCGTACTGTCTATATTGAGACCGATGACAGACTGCACTAAAACTAGGGCCAAAACGCACAACAAGTTTTCCAAATCACATATCCAGTATACTATAGAAAATGCACTTACCTGAGTATACTTTTAACTGGGAGAGGAATGTATAGCCCATTATAAAAAGAGAATGTATTTCAGTACCAATCTCTCCCCATATTAAACTGGGTATCATTAGGAATTTACCACAGTTAGACAAAACAAGGGCTTTCCATAGAATTATGTTACTGTAATTCTGTGGTCTAGGCTGATCAAGAACCCACCATCGTAACCATGTCAGAATGTAAATGAACAGGAAAAGCATGGTTGACCCTGCAAAGGAATAAGAAATTAAAGAAAATAATCTTAAACCAGTAAGAATGTAACATGCTTTCATGGGGAATCTGTTTTTTGTTTCACTCCTCTTCATATATTTGTGCTGCCATTCTACAAATCCAATTATTAACCCTAGAAACAGAAAGTCATGACTTCTTCATAGATATGACTGCTCCAGAAATGTAACTGTTGACATTTTGTCAGTTCAGTAACCTTAAAGGAAAAACAGTAGGCTTATGGGATCACCATGCTGTGTGTCCAAAAGAGAGAGGGGGGGAGGGAGGGAAAGGGAGAGAGAGGGAGGGAGGGAGGGAGAGAGGGGAGAGAAAAAGTGTGTGTGTGTGTGTGTGTGTTGAGCCGCCCGGGGTCGCAACTCCCCCCCGAAGGATAAGGATAGAGCAGTTGAACTTAAACCGGGGACCCTCTCCCTTACGATAATTGTCATCGACCGTTTAGAACGCCGACCTCCGAAAAGCAGACACTCGTGGGGAGTCAATTAGGATACATGATGTCATAATCAATAGAACTGATAACAGAGACAATATATTCTAACAACACTCACACTTATAACTCTTGACAGTAGTACAACAGTGTAGGGCAATAACCCAAGTCCAGTTCATACACTGACCTTGATATTTCTGTATAACCTTTGGCCTCTAAAAGTGACACAATACCAATTCATACAGGTACAGAATTACATCACATTACACGCACTCAGTGGACCGCCCTAACGGAACAGTTAGCAGTCTCCTGCAATATGCCACAACTGCTCTCTAAACTTTATCGTATTTACATAAAACACAGTTTACCATTTATCAATTTACATATGGTATCATACTTCATTCAGAAACAAGCAATAGCAACAAGTTCCCAACACTTCGCGTATTCACCACGTGTAATAACACGTCAGTACGGAAATCTCCTTCGTTATCTCTTACGCAACTGTATACCTGGCCTAATTCCTGATCTCGCTCTCTCTCTCACTCTCACCTAAGTATTGATCGAACCTTGCCAGAATGACAAAATGGGTCGTACTCTGATTTGGAGAAGGTAACCTTGTCCAGTGTCAAGAATTCTACCTGAACCAACCTTGAGGCTCCTGCTACCCCCTTTTGTTTTGCCGAAGAAACTTCCGCAATACCTTCCCTTGTTACCTGGCTACACTGCCAGCAGAGGTCCTTCACTGGACGCCCCGACTCCCAGGGATCGGTAATCGGACTTCGGACTCCTACAGGCTTTACCACAGGTCCTCCCTCGGTTCCCCGTTCTCTGACGCACTTGGACACCCTCACTTCTCCACTTCCAGTACTGACCTCTCCTATCCGCCTTCCCAAGAAAGACTCCATCCCGGTTGATCGCCACTGAGGTCTCCTGCTCTGGCCTCCTTTAGCCAGTGCCCAGGAAATCTCCCACCCAGCTCTTCTCGACAGCTATTCAAGACTGATCCGGTCTCCCGTCGACTGCTACCTCGTACTGGTACTCAGGAACTGCTAGCCTAGCTCAGGCTTCCCCAAGGCCGCTCCCAAGGCTGGCTTCTCCAAGACCCTCTCTAGACTCCTTATAACTGATTCCCAAGACTGAGTCGTCAACACCGACTCTTCACGACTGACCCTTCCAGACTGATTTCCAAGACTAACCTTTCCAAAAACGTTCCACAACTGGCTTCAAAAACTGACGGCGTACTGGTACCGCTCATCCCCTAACCTAATCTCCCTAAACGGTTACAAGGGGTGACGCCTACTCACCTCACCGCCAGGCTACCAATCACCAAACGGTAACCATACAAGGAAAAGGGGTAGAAGGTAGATAAAACATAATGATATTATGTGAGGAGAGGTTGTAAAAAAAACATAATGAACTTGACTCGCATAGCAACAGCGACGGTTAGAATCAGGAAATCTCAAGTCGGACTAGGCGATTCTTCGAGCTGTTCGCCAGCTGCGGACGATGACCTGGAGCCGACCGGCTCAACAGTTCGGACCGGCATAGCAGCATGACTAAGTGGTCACACCAAAAACAAACTTCGACACTCGACATTCACCTAATCAGCAGTCAAGGAGCCTTGTGGGTGTTGTGAGAGGATATGGAACGGGCTTTCCTACTTCCCGTTCTGACTGACAGCACAACGCAACAAAACAGCCTTCCCAGATCGGTTTTTGTTTATCACTAACTTGACGAAGTGCCTTGCATTGTGATATATTTCTATAGTAAAACCAACGAGATGCACCAGTTTCTCAAATTTCTTTTGTAGTAGCACGAGTGCTGCTACTTCTTCTTCCATTGGCGCTACGGCCCGCTGTGGGCATTGGCCTGTCGAAAAATACCTCTCCATTTTTCCCTATCTATCACCAGCTCTCTCCATCTTCTTACTCCCAGCACTTGAAGATCTCTTTCCACTTTTTCTCTCCATCCTTTCCTGGGTCTTCCTCTTCGTCTCGTCCCTTCCACTTCTTGAGTGAAGATCATTTTGTGCATCCTATCCTCCACCATTCTTTCCAGCTGACCCAGCCAACTTACCCTTTGCCTCTTTATCCGTTTTACTATGTTTTCTCCTTTACTCAACTCTTCTAGTTCTCGATTCGTCCTACTTTTCCATTCCCCATCTTCATATTTAGGGCCATATATGCACGAGTGCCACTACAAAATAAAATTAATTTCAGAAACTGGTGCATCTCTTTGGTTTTACTGTAGAAATAGCTCACCACTAACTTGGTGCAGGCATTCAAGCAGTTGCTAATGTCGGTTCACTAATTGCCAGGATCCGGAAAAGATTAGATTCGATTTCTCTAATAGGCGGAGATTAAACAGGTCTACTTTAAACGCTTCTCGCCAGATAGTAAGGGACCCACGCCTGTTAAAACATATAAATGATTAACGCTGGGTATTCAGCTACTAGCTCTGTAGTTTTCTGTTCGATTTATCAGCCATGAACTGAAGAACACGCTGAGTATTCAGCTACTAGTCCTGTATTTCTCTCTTTGATATATCGGTGATGAACTGAAGAACACGCCGGGTATTCGGCTACTAGTCCTGTAGTTCTCTGTTCGATATATCAGTGATGAACTGAGGAATGTTAGTGGTCTGTTACAAGCTACTTAGTGGCCCTATCAGTTACACCGAGCGTGTTCAAAAGCGGGACAGTAAACTAGCCAGTGAGAGGCCAGTCAATTTGAACCGATTTCTAATTCACTCGCTCTGATTTACTAGCCAGCAAGTCTACTCGCTTGTACAGTCATGCGCCGCTTAACGACGGGAATACGTTCTGAGAAATGCGCGGTTAGGCAATTTCGTCGCTGTGCGAACGTCACAGTGTAAAGGTAAAGGTAAAGGTAAAGCAATCCCATTACAAGCCTCGACAGGCCCTGAGGGTTCCAGGAGGTTGAGTCTCCCAGATTTCAAGACAATCGGCACAAGAAGATGGAAAGGTTGTCAGTCCTACGCACCGGCAGCCTTTTACCCCCTAGGAAGTATTCCTGGTACTCATTTCATTTAGAGGCTCAGTCGACACCAGGGCCATAGTGCGGCCGGAAGGATTATGTCAATGAAAAATTCCAATGATATCATCGGGAATCGAACCCGCGACCTTCCAACTGCGCCACCGCGTGACCCCGAACATCAAAGTGTTCTTACACAAACCTAGAAAGTATAGCCTACTACACACCTAGGCTATATGGTATAGCCTATTACTCGTAAGCTACAAACCTGTGCAGCATGTTACTGTACTGAATACTGTAGGCAATTGTAACACAATGGTAATTATTATAATGCTATATTATAATCTTATGGGACCACCGTCGCATATGCGGTCCGTCGTTGACAGAAATGTCGTTATGCGGCGTATGACTATAATTGGACAATTAATAGCTGCTAGTGAACTCGCTGGCCACTAGCGTGTCAAGCACCTCCGCGTAATCCACGCGTAACCCCCACTGTACAATAAACTCCCCATAAACCTGTTCCAAGTTTCTTCTTCCTAAAAATACACAACGAATTTTTGTACTTGTGTGTCTCACTCCCTCAGATGCCCTAGCTACATGCGTAGCCCATCTCTTCTTTCATCAGTGTTAGCCGTTTCACAGGCACGATTTGCTATTACGTCTATCTGGTGGGACTGCCTTTCAAATGAAGCAGACACGTACGGGCGAAGATAAAATAAATACGCGGATAAATTATGGGAACACAAACACAGTAAATGGAGGCATACGACGGCGAGTTAATTGGAGGCGTCTAATCGAATTTGGTAGGGGCGTTAGAGGGTTTGGGACAGACTACTGACGGACCCCGTCATACCCATGCGGCATACGGCCACAAAATCATCAACATACCTGGTCTGCAAATAAAGTTGGTGTTTAAATCTTCTCCATTTCTCCCGAGTATTATTCAGCTAAGGTAAAATAATTATTTGCTGAGATCGGTTCGTGGGCCGTACACAAGCTATGTACCTGGAACTGGTTGAAAATACGAAGAACTCCATTACCATCCAGTATCGCACAAGGTCTAGGCATTAAACTAGTTAGAACAGCCGTAAAAAACCCTAAAATACCAAACAATCACGTGTGCTGTAGTTTTCTTGTTCATCTCCGACAAAGTTCTATGGAACAGTAAACTACAGGGTAAGTATAAGTCTTTCCCTGATTACAAATATTTATTACAAGAAAATCAGGGAAAGACTTTATGCTCACCCTGTATAATGTATCCAACCCTCGACAGTTTGCATGACGGCCTTGCCTTGAAGTTTAGGGTTTAAAAAAACACTACCGTATCAAACGAAGCCCATGAATCAATACACTTCAAACATCAGCTTTGCGACTGTTTAATCCATTTTATACAAAGACCATGAATCAATACACTTCTGGTAACAGCTCGGTGACTCTCTAATCAGTGTGGGCCAGACTCGTTTAATTCACATTCCCCCTAATTTTCCCAGGGGGTACGCGGTGGCGCAGTTGGTTGAGGCACTGCGCTACAAGTCGGAAGATGACGGGTTCGATTCCTGATGGTGTCATTGGAATTTTTCATTGACATAATCCTTCCAGCCGCACTATGGCCCTGAGGTTGACTCAGCCTCTAACAGAAATGAATACCAGGAATATTTCCAGGGGTAAAGACGGCCGGTGCGTAGGGCTGACAACCTTACCACCTTCATGTGCCGATTGTCTTGAAATGTGGGAGCCTCAACCTCCTGCAACCTTCAGGGCCTGCCCAGGCCTGTAATGGGATTGCTTTACCTTACCTAATTTTCCCACCCGCTAACGATGGAAGGTTGTACCCATACGACGTGGGATAAACCCTGAAGTAATACCCAAGACAAATAATGTACATCACGGGCAAGCGGTAATATACAGGCATTTGTTTTTATACTTAAGTTCACAATCTCTCAGTATTTATGTTCTTACCAGGTCACGGAACTTAGCTCAGTCTACAATCATAATGTCTGTTATCCACTTCCTTCCAACAGCCCCACGCAGTAGATATTGACAGCGCAACTGACACGAAAGCACATATTTGTAGAGAGCTTATCTTCTCCCTTCCGAGAGAAAGCAGTTAAGTCAGTGTAGTGTGTCAGTCGTCAAACAAACCAATGACGGAAAAGGCATTTAGGGACGAAGTGAAGTAACATTAGATAAATGTGTGGTTTACTATTTCCGGATTTGGGTGTCCCAAGAGGGAGAAAGTTATTCAGATAGATAATTCCTGACACCGTCCTAACGGTTAGAGTGAAAATACGTTAAGGCAAGTTAGTCCCTACAAAGAAAGTTGCGACTTCTTCAGAGCGAATTCTGAAAGCATGGGAA
>Ga0268261_10004957_pt1 | contig 10047 bp, 6 predicted proteins | sample TergutNc150P1_FD_190353 | JGI IMG/M metagenome (GOLD analysis project Ga0268261, IMG submission 190353) | Nasutitermes corniger P1 segment gut microbial community from laboratory colony in Florida, USA - Nc150 P1 (SPAdes) (version 2) | ecosystem: Host-associated > Arthropoda: Insects > Digestive... | reverse complement strand
CATTAGTAACCTAAGGGTTAGTGATTTAACCCTTATCCTGCTAACGTGGAGAAAATGGTGAGCTAATAACGCCAGCAAATAGCAGATGGGATTTAATTCGGGGTTTAAAGGGTTAATATGTACAGATTGTTTCAACATCGTTTTACCTACAGAGTTTACACGTCTGTGAAGGTGACCATAGTAAATGGCGACTAGGATAAGAATTTGGTAAAAGGTAGTCATGACCTACGTCAGAATACTGCCCGGTATCATTTGAAGAAACTGACTGAAACCACAAAAATTCCAGTAATCATTAACATAAATTTACGGTACGTGGCGTGGGATTATTCCCAATGACAAGAACTTCAAAGAAGTTCCATGTATAAACTCCGTTTACACCATAATTCATTCGAAGTGTGTATTGTGTGACCATCAGCTAGGAAAGTTTCCCAAGCACTCTTCAAGGGTTATCCCTGTGTCTAAAATCAAAGCAGACAGTCATGAAACACCGAGGTAATAGTGACACATCTTAAGTTTTTTCGCATCATTAGCGAAGTCGTACTGGCTTGTTGGGACATGTAACGTGCGTTAATTTCCGTTCCTTTCATTACAAGTGTCAGTGTACACCCAAAAAGATTTTCCAACTGTCACGTTATGCCCTTGATGTCTTTATAGCCCGACTGAGTTTTCTCAGTCGGTAACACATCTCTAATCGAGCGGCAAACGGTTCGAACTTCCACCGGACACAGGCTAAATTAACTGCAATTTTTCGCGGTATTACTCAGACCCTCTCAGGCAAATACATATACAGTACCTAAATTTACGCCACGACTGGTTCTTTCCACATTCTTTTAAATCACTTATTGATAATCCTATCAATCGAAGCTACACAGCCTGTGCTACTGATACCGTCGTTACGTAAACCACGCATAAAGAAAAATAAATGTTTATAACAATTCCGGAATTAATTAAGCAGGGTGGCTGAAGCGGAGGTTTAATTTGTATTTGGAAGATACTAGGTTCGAATCACAGCCAGGACACCAGCTCTCTTAGCAAGTTTAACGTGATTTTCTCCTGTCCAGTCGCAAATGAGGAAATAGTACCTTACAACAAGCCACAACCGCGTCCCTTCACATTGCTTCCATTTCAGCAATCACTATCATTCAATGACTATACAGTCTGAGATACTGATAGCATAAAGCATACACAAATACTCCGTAATTTAGACTATTGAGAAAATATATGAAGATGTGTCAGAATAGTCGATTCGCACTCGAGATTCGAACACCGGCTATATTTCGAATACAAGTCTTGAAAGTTACAGCTACGCAAACCTGCTGGCTAGAGCTGCATGCACGCAAACGCACTACCACTCGTACACACACACACACACACACACACATGGCCACCACATAAGGCTTACCACATCACCGCAATAACTTTAAGAGACCGTTACTTTGTGTGATTTGCATGGTTCCCACAATTAGAGCACACAAAGCAGTCAATCAACAAACTGCAGACCTCATCCATTCCAGAAACAGCAGCCATATCCATTAGTTAACAAGTCGCATGACATCCCTTCCCTGGAGGGGGACCATAGGCCCGGACACAACAGCGTTAGCCTTACCGCACTATAATGGTTTATAATTAAACTCATGCTGAGAGATGCTGCAGTCCACTAATAGACTTGTATTAGGACCTCTACTGGAGGCTGCGCGCACTTTGCACTGCAGAAGTGCCAAACACAAGATGCACTGCTGACTGTAAAGCATCCGGTGTGCCCATCCCAAGCCATGAAAGCATATGACAGCGTAACCTCGGTATTATAGGAAAGTCAGAAAACAGCGACAGGCTGTGGCCGCTTCTTCTGAATACTGAACCTGAATTGCCCGAAACAGTTATGAAGACAGTCTCACAGATTCACGACGTCGTCTCCGTAACTGTTGCTACTCCTTACAACAGGAAGACGTAACTCTAACCCTGGCAGGTACGAATATTGTATTTAAACACGTGACGCATTTCTTCTGTTCGCATTCTGTAGCCCTGGGCTACACCCAGCCTCTAACAGAAATGAGTACCAAGGTCACCTCTGTCATCCTAATTGTGCCGAATGTCAAAATAAGCCCAAAATTCCATCCCCTCTTTGAGTCCTCATGACTGGCTACAGGAAAGCTTTACCTTTACCCCTTACTTGAACATCTGAGATTCAGAGTGGCTCCTTAGAAATCATCCCTAAATATAAAATATTCCGGAAGGATGTCATGTTGTTTTCATCTTAAAATAAGCTTCCCTGAGGCAGAAAAACTCCAAAATTTCAAGACTGTACACGGAGATGTCATGGCACAGCTGTCAAGACTCCTGCTTCGTGTCCGGAAGATCTCGAGTGTGAATCGAGTCTTGGCCATATACACGCTATTCCGATAGAAGAACTCGTGGTTTTCCTTAGCTCATCTAAGTAAATACTGCTATAGCATCCGACGAACACGGCTCTCCTGTTTCACAGGCCTATAATTTCTTATCCAGCGTTCACATATTTCATGTCATTAAGCGATACAAATGCTACAGTAAACCAACTCCATGGAGCTGACTCGTCGAGAAGCTAACAGTTCCTCATCTAGTTAATAAGTACGTAGCATTTTATAGATCCTAAGTTCATTCACAGTTTACAAAGCTTTATTAAAATGACTGGACACACCATATAGCAATATCTGTATTTGGTCCGCTTAAACATTCCGCAAACCGCATTTAAATCGTATGGTAAACACTTTAAAAACAAGAAAAAGTTGTAATTGCATGCCAACCTGACAGAGATTCAATACAAAGCGACAGTCTGTTTAAACACTAATAGAAGCAAGTAATGTGAACCTGAATTTTTCCGGCCAACCGATACTACACAAGCCGCAAAAAACCCGGCCGGCACTGCAAATCTTAGACTTATTATATGATAGGCTTTTACTGTCGGCTTCTTAAAAACTGTAATCAAATCATGAGATTTCGAGACATATTGATATACACGCCATGCCACTGAAAGCTCCATCACCTTTACTTTTTTATTTCCATATCGGCCATAGCGGCCGTGCGACTTCCTGAGGTTAAAGTTATACCAGCACTACTTACTTGTAATAGACGTGTAATCCCGTGTAGCTCCGTGATCTTGAAAAAATGCGAGACTTCTGTAACGGACATTTTATTAATGTACAACAACATGGCGGCCGAGCGAAATACATATTTAGCTTCCAGTTTCTTTGTCAAAACGAATGATGCTTTTGAAATGGTGGAACAGAATATTATTAAGAGAACCCTACATATTATTTTTCATAAATAATTTTTATATGCTGACAATTACAGCCATTCGGAAAATATGAAACTTTTCTAAGTGCTATCTAGCAAATTTAAACTGGTCGGGATATATTCTAGTACAAATTATGTAAGTGTACAATTCCTACTTTACAGTTCCTGCTAACCTAACCATATAGACTGCAGAAAGCAGGGCGGCATCAGGGGATTCTTCAGTAGTACAGGGCCCCGAACTGAGAGCAGCCCTAAGTGATGAAGGACGGTAAATAAGTCATGCTCTTCAATAATTACAATGTAGATGGAAGTACGTGCTCCGAGAACGTCACTGTATAACACAAATCCTAAAAAGTGTGGGTAGTCCATTCTGTATATCACGATCCAGTGCTACAGCATACCAACACCGCAGGAGCCTCTACCCACTTTGTTCTGAAATTTCAACGAATTCTTCGTATTTAAAACATCCTTGCCAAGTGTAATTTACCACCAATGAACGACTTAGCTGAACTAAATCGGAACTAGGATGACGTGATAAAATTTCAACGGAAGGCTGTACTAAAGACTGATGGACGAGTGACGGATGGATAGACTTACACAGGCAGAGAGATACAAACAGGTAATGTGTAGAGGCAGATAATTATACCTGCTCCAGATTATGTATGAGCATGTGAACATTCGCCGATCCCAGCAGTCTAAGGCGTGGGTACGCGACCGCTCGCTTGCTGGGATTTGGGTTCGAATCCTGCCGGGGCCATGGATGTCTGTCTCTAGTGAGTGTTGTGTGTTGTCAGAGATCTCTGCGCCGGACTGATCACTCGTCCACAGGATTCCTACCGAGTGTGGTGCGTCTGTGGGTGATCATGAAGCCTCGATAATGAGGAGGCTCTGGCCCACTAGGAGTTGTTGAACCGTGGAGCGGGGCTGTACGTACATTTATCGTCACATTCTCACCTGGAATATCCGTGTTCTGATGAGAATTACAACCTTCGTGATTTATATAAAAATCCTCACTAGTTTCATCACTCACAAAAGAATGCAAAACACTCCGGATACTGCTTTACAATATTCAGAAGTTCACTGCCACAGTTTTCGGCCACGCTGTGTCACCTGTGCCAAGCCTTCGCCTGGCAGAACCCTTAACAAAGATTATCCTTTATTAAGAGAGAAATTCCTGTAGCAATGAATTTCTTTATCCAATGCAAATCATTCGTAAAGGGAGCAGAGACCCTCGTCGTCCGGCTGAAACCACTCCAAGCTAACTTCACAATCCGGCCGCCATTACATCCACTGTTGCAGACTGTAGAACCCACCAGTAAGTTTCGCGGACTCTAAGGTCTTTGGACGTGGGAATTAAAAGAACTCTATACGTCCACGACAGGTATGCGATACTGATCGACCAGTCCACAGACACATTTATAGAGTGGCCATGACACTCGAAGAAGAACGTTGAATTAAAATTCCACTGCAAGAATTTCGCCCACGAAAAGCAAGATAAACCTGCACGTTGAGAAGTTTTCACAATTTTTAATCCTTATCAAATATTATAGGGTGATCAAATCATAAAGGATAAGATGGGCCGGACACACAGCAGGAAATTAGAAGAACAGACACGTATACAAGGTTTTAGTCGGAAAACCTGAAGAAACAGACCACTTGCAATACTTTGGCGCAGAAAGGAAAAAAACATTATACGGGTATTCAAGAAACAGGACGCAATGGGGTGGAGTAGGTTCATCCGGATAATCATAGGGATTACGCGGCCGGCTCTTGTGAACACAGTAATGGAATTTCAGGTTCCACAAAATGCAGGGAATTTCTTGAGTAGCGGCTAAACTATAAGCTCTGAAGAAAAACTGTCTGTTTTAAACGCTTCAAGTGTTAGCGACCTGGTCTGTTCCACCTCAGTTTATTGCGACAGAACAGAGAACTTCCGGCAGCAAGCACACGTTTCTTATACCTCGGGAATTTCTAGTTCCACAGAAAGAAACGAACTACACGAAGCCATCTTCTCCAGACGAATAAACCATTGTATTCTACAGTCAATTATATTACAGACTGAAATACACACCCTCACTTCTTATTGTATATAGCGTCATCTCGTTTAAATTTGAAAGGAAAGTGGTAACGGTTATCCATTACTAGCTATGATTTGCTGATTTCGTTGAGATCCATTCTGATGCAATGATTGTGAAACTTGGTCCCTTATCCATAAAATAACCTATGTTGAAGATTTTGAATAAAAAGTGCTGAGGAAAATAAAGGGACTTTTAAAATTTCCCCACGCATCACTCCACACACGCGTGGCGGCAGGCAGGGCAACGAGCGAATTCCACGCATTGTAGTTGAATACTCGTACACTTCAGGGAAAATTAGATTTGCATACAAGATATTTAAGAAAGTCCCAGAAATGGTTTGCGGAGCGTTGTTGCAGTGTCTTGAAGAAAGGCGCATGTTTTTTCTTAATCTTACACGTGTTCAAACATGATGTCAGAATATGTTATCGTAAATATCGGTATTAACTTATAAACCTAATTAACCTCACAAATCACCACACATGAAAACTAGAGTCATGTAATTACATTCTAGGTATTAACGTTGGATTTTCTGCAAACCAATAGCGGAGACAACTGGTGTGTTCTCGTTATATGATTTCTGAAATTCTGTAAAACTAAAGCTGGTACCATTCTTATTAACATTAATTTCTAGGACAGATTTCCAGGTAGGTTTTTAGGCGCGTTCGCGAATCTGCGAAAAGCAACTATCAGCTTCGTCATGTGTCTGTCTGTGTGTCCGTCCGTCCGTCCCCATGGATTAATTCGACCCCCGCTGAATGGATTTTCATAAAATTTAATGTTTTAACATTTTTCGAAAATTGCCGAAAAAATTAGAGTTTCATTAAAATCTGACAAGAATAACAGGTACTCTACATGAACACATACATACATGTAGGATATCTCGCTCAGTTCTTACAATAAGAAATGTTTAAGACAAAATTTGTAGAGAGAATCAAAACACATTTTTGGTCCAATAACTTTTATTCTGAAAATCGTGTCGTTTATGAGATAAGGTGGGAAAATATGGCGCAGCCAGGGAGGCCACATATGACAATATAACACGGCGCATGTGGATTGCTTATTGGATAACTAAGACTACAGACACACACTCAGAAAATGTAATACTTATTGCTTTTCCACGGCAACGATGGTTTCCCTGACGCGCCTGAATGTTACATTTATACGTACATTGCCTGTCTCTTTCTAAAATAGGTCTTTTACAGAGTCCTGCACTTTGACAACTTATTAAACACAGGAAACCAGGTAAAGTGGACATGCAATGTATCAACCCTTTGCTACAGCTGGATGTCACAGAGGTATCCTTCTCCTTACAGTACATGTCTTCTGTAACTTCCTTAGTAATCGTTTCATCCATGATGATACGCTTCGTTCTGTACGAATTTTCGGTGCAGACAATGGTGTCAATTTAATTGCAGTTGTAGATATTTGTTTTGAGGGAGGGAGCGTTGCTTGTCCTGCGTTTTATTTGGTCTTTCTTTTCATCAGGAGTACTGTTTCTGTCTCATCACACAACTGTTTCTTACATAGGCTGTCGGTGAACACTGCAGCCCATTCCGTTTTTATCTTCAGCAGACGCCTAAGAGTATACCTGGTTGCAGGACTGGTTCTAAGAGATGAATTGTGTTCATTAGATAATCGGCCTGCCTCAGGTTCCAAGAATTATAATAGCCCCTGTGGTCAGTTTTTTGAGCTACCATTCAAGCTGAGCTAAGTTGCTCCATGCGGACGGACAGACAGACATGATGAGCCTAACAGTCGCTTTTCGCAATTTTGCGCACGCGCTAATAACACCTTATTTGTCAAGCAATGTACATTTTCCATTTTCAGGAGACAGCAAGTACGTGTTGCTTACTTAATCTTTCTCATGTTCAGGAGAATAAATTGGACACTTCGCACAAAGAAATGTGCCGTTCTCAGTAGCGCTTTCATGTATGTCTGTTACCCTTTTCTTTAATGTAATCTCAGAATACCGAATAACTTGCTTCCTCTCTTGCACCCCATTTCATTGTTTCTTGGAGCCGCAAGAGATGGTTGTCATAAATGAAATCCGTACTCGCAATGTAGATTTTCGGGGATGAACTTCAGGCACTCTGTTAATTACCTGAACAGATAAGCAAGGAAACCTATGTCCCACACATTTTAGAGAGCCCGCAGAAAAGTGGGCTCTTCATGCGATCCGTTCGTCCAGTTTAGGCATAATTTGGAAAACAGCATCTCCTAGATGGAAGCCCGTTTGCACCACCCTAAAATTGGAAATTCGGTGGCTATACAGAATAAAAGAGAAGGGGGTGGGGTGCAGAATAGGGTTACCACTTTGTAATGGGGCCAGAATTTGGACACAACCCACCTACTTTGTATTCTGACAGTTCATAAAACGTGAGATAAAAAAACGCTCCATTGCTAAACATTGTAAGCGTGGGTATTGTTCATCTAGCATACAACTCCTTACGGTACACGTTCATAAACTTTTGTTTTTCTTATCTGCTTCGTAGAGTCTGCGAATCACAGTTATAATTTCTTGTCACAGTCAAACTCCATTTGACGTGAACGAGTCGACGACGATTTTCTTGAAGATATCCCCAGTCTAGCATCAATTTCGTCCAGTATTTCCTCATTTAGCCCTTGCCCTCTGCGTACTCTCACACGTCTCGAATGGAGCTTATTGCTCGAAACCGTTTCTCTTAACTGGCGCATACGGAAATTGTCGCCTAGATTTATGTCAGTTTTTGCAGCAACCACATTTAGCATACCTACGAGTATTATATAGGAGAGAAATCCGCATATTGATTCAGAAGATTCGCAGAAACATCATAACCTTTCCGACAAGCAGCGTGTGAAAGAGGCGGCGAATGGGCTTGAAATACCGTAAGCGAGCAGACGAGAAGGGGCAATTTAAAATAATGGCACTGAATATGGACGTACGAAAGAGTAAATAACTGAAGCCTGGAGAAAATTATTAATCAGGGCTTGTCAATCCAACTTAACCGGTACAAACCAGGAAGATCTTTGTTATGTAAATTCTGCCACTAACAACATCACTCTGAGATCGAACTGTTTTCCTGAAGGAATTACTTCCAATCATTTTGGGCCTCTTAACTAGCAGTACCAGTCCCAAACGCGGGAACAAATACATAAAACTTGTGAATGAATTTCGATTTGAATTTCTTTGACACCGCTGGTGTAGTTTCTCACCTCTCACGCCAGAGGCCAGCTGCGTGCAGGCAGGACGGACTTCGAATATGAAGAGTCGATATGACCAACGCTGACACTTCACAAATTTTCTTAACCGTCGATGCAATCAGTCTTGACGCTACAATAATTCATTTACGTTAACCTGTCGAAACAACTTTCATGAGACCATTTATTCAATGTTAAATAAAATATTACTAAGAACACTGGGTCCAACCACGGGGTTTATTCATCATAAAGTAATTTTCTATCCCTTGCTGTGGCATGAAGTTGGTTTTCAAACGGAAGTTATATGAAATAAAGAAAAATAAAAGTAATGATGTGATTGGTGCAGGGCAAATTGTGTGGGTAGCTTACACATCGCATACGAAATAAAAGGAAGCCAATAGAATCCAGAACAGGGCACTGCTGGATACGAGACAAGAAAGAAAAAACGTTCCTCTCAGTGGAAAAGCGGCACAATTCTGACACCATCAGTCGGTGAGGCATGCTGACTGACCTCGCAGACACACAATATCAGCGATCAACGATACATTCAGTACTAAGTTTCATTGTGTCGGTGCCGGCATATGCAATTCCAAAACCTGCCACGCAGACTTGCAGCATCCCAGCTCCTACCAAGTGGTGGTTACGGTACTTTTCTTTACGAGCTGCAAAATAAAGCTAACGGCAATCCAGAATACTAAAGAGCTTCCAACCAGGAATTTAGCCAATATCGGTCTTATCACCACTTTCCATCAGTGACTGAAATTAATGTGGAACTTGAAATAAACGAGAAAGAAAGGGGGCAATAGGCGAAAGCATAAAAGGACGGAAAGAAAGATAGATATGAATACGGACACAGACAGACAGATGGGAACAAAGAAGTAAAAATAAAAGGGAGAAGCAAGAAATAATAAAAGAAACAACAACGTCCATACTTCGTGCAGTATGTGATAACGGTATGTATTGTACAGAGTGTTCTGTGCCAGCAATAGTACCAGCTTGCAATTTCAGTATCCTTTCACAGTTCGTGGATTCTGCAACGCTCAGCAGTTCAAACGGGAATGTTGACGTAACACGTTACAGGTCTGTTCCTTTTTTCTGATTAGTACAAAAGGCGAAACTCGTCTTATATTATAGGCCTACAGAATGGTAAGAAATAATTAAGAAAGAAACTAATGGATTTATCAATTACAACTACAGTACTAAGACTAACCCGATATTGTAAGAGAAGTAACTGCGCGTTAGACCACATGCAGTACTAGCAAAACACAGTACAGTCACTCTTCGTTTTACGAAATCGCATTAAGAGATTTGGCATATAACACAGTTTTGTAATGAAATGCACATCTCTGCGTGGGTCATCATAAAACAACTCGAAAGCTTCCAAATTAACCCTTAGGTGACTAATGTCATATATATATGGAGCACCCATTCTTGATGTTTCTAGATCACAAACAACGGCGCAGCACAGTCGGTAGGACTCCTCTGGACGAGTGATCAGCTCGTCGCAGAGACCTCTACCTGA
>Ga0268261_10004956_pt1 | contig 10050 bp, 6 predicted proteins | sample TergutNc150P1_FD_190353 | JGI IMG/M metagenome (GOLD analysis project Ga0268261, IMG submission 190353) | Nasutitermes corniger P1 segment gut microbial community from laboratory colony in Florida, USA - Nc150 P1 (SPAdes) (version 2) | ecosystem: Host-associated > Arthropoda: Insects > Digestive... | reverse complement strand
CTCCTGATGATGGGTGCATGACGCCCGAAACATGTCGAGTAGTGTAACTGAGAATAAAAGTCTACATATAGCTGCATCGTGTTGGAGATTTATTGACATTGAATCGTGATGCACGGAACCATGGGTTTAAAATTCTGTTTAACTTCATTGGTTAAGCAGTCACAAGCAACAAAAATACTTAAATACACGAGTTCAGCTGGCTACATTCCCAAATTAAATATCGTGTTCAAAGTTGATAAACAGTATAAACGGAATTTCGTTCATCCATTTAATTCACTCTGGATGATTCATCCGTAACGATGATACAGGATGACCAATTAAACTATCTTTAAATATTTCACAAAATTAATTGTTATTCGTAGCCCGTACATAGAATTAAAACCCTTCGATCCTCTTCATATGGCTTATTATTTCCCTCACACATATAATATGCATAACATCTTCAATTCTAACACACAGATAAAGCTATCCCTGTACAGACCTGACTGTGCCCCTAGGGTTAGAGTAGTTGGGGCTTCCTAGGTTTTCTAGACAATCGGCATATGAAGGTGGTAAAATTGTAAGCCCTAAGCACCGGCTGCCTGCACATCGCAGGAGATAATCCTGGTACCTCTTCCAGTTACAGGCTGAGCCATTTGCTGGACGATATTGCGGCTGGAAGGAATAAGATAATCAAATGACGTGCATGGCTACCGCGTACCCTTAATATAGTGTCATACTAATAAATATCATCATCATAATCTATGTTAAAGTTCACGATATTATATGGGACACAGGTGAAGTGTGGTATTGGAAGATCAGATGTAAACACTTTTAGCCTTGCGCTTGATGGGTTTGGGTGGTCAAAGCCGCAAGCCTTCTGAACTTCCACGGGAAAATAACCACTGTGCCTGGTACAGGAAGCTAGTGAGCCCCATATTTCAATTATGCAGATAAGGAGAACAGAAAAAAATTTCCCCCAACGGCATTCATATTCCAGACGGTCTAACTTGCAGAATCGAGTGGGAAATAAAAGAAGAATTTGGTGTCTGTGGATGGAAACAAACGGCATGCATTAGGGCACGACACGAGCATCAGCGTGCAAAGAAGGCACGAACAACGAAATAAGTTTACCGGAGACTTTCGGAATTATGAATCCATCTCGGGTATTCCGATACACAAAACGGAAATACAGACCGCTAAAAGCACGACGTCCGCACATATTTGCTTAACAGTCGTTCCTTTCTCACCTACTGCATGCAAGACTAAATAACATCAAAAAAGGAAACGAGGTTAAGGAATTTAACCGAGTATTAAATGGCTGCATGTTAATTGCACTTTAAAATTACCAAACCGTTATATGAGGTACAGTCATGTTTATTTTATCCTTCAGTGCCAGATCCAAAATTTTGACTATGACTCTGCTGAAGGAAGCCATGAATTCCTCTTCCGAAGTCTACTTTTTTATTCCTTTTTTATGAACAGTGAAAAGTCAAGTATTTACAGACAACTATTATACAAAAACATCGATATAATTAATAGTATCAAATAAACAGAAAATTTCCAGTATAATGTAACACGCATATCCTCTTTATCCTAACCACCGCGCCTGCCATTCCAAACTCTCAATACTCTTCTCCGAAAAAGGGTCTAATCCGAAGATCGCACCACACCATATATACCAGGATATCGACGTTAAGATCTGTTGCTCGTGCTCCATCCGGATTGGGAAAATCTGTTCTGTGTGCCATATCTTGGAGGGTAATAATGTATGCACATACTGGATTCAATGTTTTAGACACAATTCTCGACCTTACGTGCCTCTCGCCAGGGCTTTGATCTTGCCTGTCGTCCGCGACCAAGTGACATTCCCTTAACGGGCTAGTGTACTCGTAAATCTGAAAACGAGTATGATTATTTCCTGGTAATATGGGCAGTCCAGCATGTTCATCGATTTGTTCCCCGAGCCGACCGCCATTGCGTGGACATATCAGCGGATTCGAAACCAGAGCGAATAGTATCATGCTCATTGGACAGCCTTGTGCAACGGAACATCGTGTGGGAAAGGGTCTTGCAATGTAGCCATTAATTTGTACCGAAAAGAAAGTCTTGTACCACATCGTTTGTATGAGTGTGATGAATTTCATGCTATAGTCATAATTTTTAGTATCCGAAGTAGATAAGTATGCGATATCCTGTCAAAAGCTGCCGTGAAGTGCAAGGAAAGGTTGGATATTAGGGAGTGTATGTCAAATCTGCATACAGTATAGTGCCCCGTACCGTCGTCAACGCGTGCCTGGCACTCCAAAGTACTGACTAGAAGTAGTGGGTTCGTTCTGATACGGGCTAGAGTTTTATACTCTGTGTTCATCAAAGTAATTTGTCTACAAGTATATTCTGTTGGTGTGGTGAGAATGTCGTTCTAAGTATGCACAGCACGATGCCATGTTTCTGTTGTTCCATGATCCGACCATCCAAGAACATCCGGTTGAATATAGCCAGCATGTTATCCGTGATGCTGTAACAGTTAAATTTAAAAAATACCAGGCAGATGCCACGTCTTTCCTGAGCTTTGTTACAAGCCCCTTTGCTCACCGCTGCCTTCAGTTCCTCTTCAGAGATGGGATTCTCTAGAAAGTTCCTCCATCCCAGGGGTAAGATCCTGTGACCAGCTTTCTCCATTCGAGAAATAAAAACATTATCCGTCTAAATAGAATCATACTTGCTTTGCAAGAACTCAACAAAGGTGTGCAGAATGCCCCTATTGGTCGTGTGTGTTACACCCTCCTTGTCACTAACGCTGGTTGTCATCCGCAACACAAATTGTTTCCGCAATTGTAGTAGATGGGAAAGGGATGGAATTTCTTCCTGAAACAGGGTAGCTTTATTACCATTTAACTGTTCCAACCTATGCACAATCTATGCACTTTAAAAACATTAAAATCTTATATTAAAACACTTAGCATTTGCCCCTACATGTTTCGGTCTCTCGTGAAACCATCCTCAGAGGGCTTACAGATTGAATCTACGTTACGTATTCAGTAACACAGTTTCAATCCGTTAGGTGCACCTGACACACACACACACAGACGAAACCGACATACGGCCACAAACCGCTCGATTTTATAACGAATGTAAATCAACGGATCCTAGCTTAGTAACTTGGCGAAGTGCTGTTTACGTGTCCCCTGAAGATGGTTTCATGACAGATCGAAACATGTAGAGGCAAATGTTAAGTATTTTAATAAGAGATTTTAATGTTTTAAAGTGCATAAATTGTGCATAGTTTGGAACAGTAAAATAGCGATTGAATCAATATGAACGGTACGACAGTAAAAAAAGGTATCTTCATGTTTATCTGTGACAATGAACTGAAACTTCTTGCTATGTAGTCGGACAATCTTAACTTTGAAGTGGTTTAATGTGGCTGTTTCCTCCCTATGGCGTCTACGGTCCTTCAAAATATCGTACATAAAAGCAGAATAAAAATTTTCATTTATTATATCTTCTCGAGTCCTCGCAGTCCCTTCTTGGACGAAAAGAAAACGGATTTTCTTTTCGACATATTTCTTTCCCACGTAACCATGTCCAGGCATTTTTCTTCCTGCAGTCTCCACCTTGTCCACTCCTGCTGCAAAGGGCTTCTGTTAGTTGTACCTTTAAAAGTTACGTGTTCATTTTTCATAGGCCCCGGCCTCGTTGTAGCAACCGGGCTTCCAGCTTGATTCGCAGGAATACCGCTAGTTGATCTGTAAATGCCGAAATCACGGTTTTCACCCTTACCTTCTGACCACTGAGGTGTCATATGACCTTTATTCCATCAAAGCGTGCCGCTCCATGAAAAGTGTAATGTGTATATACGACTCTGGGAGGGACCGTTTTCCACACATCAACTAAACCTAAGCCGGTGACAAATTTCTCTAAAGCTTGCTTCGTTCATGTACTCAGTGCAGTCGGTATTTGTCAGGATGCAGCTTAAATCGCCCACTATGATCAGCAAACGCAGCAAGTATGTGAGTACACATTTTAAAAATTTTCTCTCTCCTGTCTATTCGACGAACCACACAGTGCATATACTTTTACTATACAGACGACTTGGCAATTCGATACCATTCCCCGCCCGGATGGCAACACCGTGATTTGTTACTTTTATTGTCTCTCTTGTGAGCACGGCAGCGCCACATTTGTTTATTCCCACATTTGTGTACGTGTTGTATCCTCTTATCTGGTCAAAACCAGTGTGGTGGCTTCTTGTAATAGGATAATGTCGAGTTCTTGTTCATACAGGAACTCAGTTGACATCAGCATTCTTATCGTCGCTAACATGCCATTGAGGTTCAGAGTCGCTATTTTATGTGTCTACCAGTAGATTAGAAAAATAAGACAAGGTAACGAAGTTTTACCTGTACTTGTGTCAATGTGGCTCTCACCCCGCTCCTACTTCTATTACGGGTCCGAGGCCCTCTCTTCTCCACTCTTGGCTTATAGCCCGCTTTGGAATGGTCGGCTTCGATGCGTTCAAGTAATCTGTATCAGAAAGGAATGGCACGCTCTCTGCCATCGACACACATACCTCTAACTTGAATGCCCCACTTCCCTTAACTACGTGTATTTTGGTGATTTCTTATGTCTCCTGATGTTGTGCTGTTTGTAATTGGAGCAAAGTGGTTTCCCTCCTATCCTACACTGCCGCCTCGCTGTTCTCAACTCGGAACGCCACGACAGACACTGGCGCCAGGGCCGGAAGTGTCGGGATCGGCGGAGGTTCAATATTCTACCTCATAGCCAACACTGAGTGTCCTGAATTTCACAAGCCGAAATGCGCGGACTCCTGACACCAAAATCGCGTACGATCTTATTTTGTCCTTCACACATTTTGAGTGACCACCTCTCAAGCTCACAAACAACAACAGAACAAAGAAACTACCGTAAACAGCTACAACACAATATTCCCTTCACAATTACACAACATTCCGTTCCGTGTCTCTAACGCTGCTCCAGTTAAGTGGGTTTCGATAAGCACTTGATACCTTGGGATGTGCAAGCTTCTGTTTAAAGTGGTGCTTATGTCACTGCCCAACATAACACTTGCTGTACACGACTTACAATTAAACATAACAAATTAATCAACTTGATCTCAGGACATAAATTGCAAATGACGGAGTAAAATGCGACCGTATTGACAACAACAACACAAACAGGCTTTTAAGTAGGTCTTCTGTATGGCATATTTTTATTGAAATATATAGAACGTAGAATTGACACGATAAGGAATAAAATATTGCGAGCCACGTTTAATTTCCGGTGATGGAATACAAACACCCTGTTTCACGTCATTCAATTTTAAATTACGAGTGGACACCACAAACAAACACAGGATGTATATGACAGCACAATATTGGCGGCTTTCCTCATACGGTTAGATCTGTGTGCGAAGTGTATTTTTCCGTATTAGAGACATACATTAAATGGTTCTAAAAACCTTAAAGGCAAATATCAAAATAGAGTAATTAAAAAATAAGCAGCTTTTGTTGTTTGTATACAGCCTTAACATCTGAAAATCTATGTCTAAGAAAACGAAGCGGAATGTCATTAATATCCAGTACAACCATGAATAAAAAACACCTATAATTACAAAGAGTCCCCAGACCAGTCATAAAGTTATTGACTCTGACGATTCACACATTACGACACACATCCGATATATTCAGTGAAAATTCAGGATTGCAGACGTTTAATTTCATTTCCACAAGTCTCTTGATCTATTACAGACACATAAATGTGCAAGTCGCTAACTCAGTATTTGTCTGTTGCAGATAATGCAAGAAACGCTCTCTTTCTTCATGTTTCTGCTTCAAGTGAAAGACAAGACTAAGGAAACGGAACAGGTGAAATGACGAAGACAACAAAACGCCATATCTTAACATACAGCGATGCTTATAGTCCTTCTGTTTTGTGCCTTTATACAGTAGAGCATTTGGTACTGCAAGGCGAATAAGACATTACGGCACACACGTTGATAGTAATAATATTATAGTCACATATTGATTACTGCAGGAATGTCAAACCAAACTAAAATTGTGTATGTTCTTACTGTCACTCATCTCTTCATATAAAAACATATTACTCCGGAATATTCAGTAGATAAAGGATTCTATTTAATCGAAATTCTACTACAAATCTCACACGTGGTTTGTAGACTACATCTATACACGAAATATGAGACGCTAGTTATACCAGCTTACATTGCTGGGATGCAATACAATATGTCAAGACTGCTACCTTCATCAATTGTAAAAAAAGTTAAAGCAATCCCATTTCAAGCCTGGACAGGCCCTGACGCTTTCAGGAGGATGAGGTTCCCAGATTTCATAAGAATCGGCACATGAAGGTGGTAAGGTCATCAGCCCTACACACCGGCCGCTTTTACCCCCAGGAAATATTTCTGGTACTCATTTCTGTTAGAGGCTATGTCGACCCCAGGGCCATAGTGCTGTCGTAAGGATTATGTCAATGAAAAATTCCAATGACATCATCGGGAATCGAACCCGAGACCTTCCGACTTGTAACGCAGTGCCTCAACCAACTGCGCTAACGCGTGCCCCCATCAATTGCAAAATTGTACCAAATCCTGAAGGAACTGTAACCGAAAAGTAGCGGAGTAAAAAATTTTGTGTTTATTATAGAACAGTAAAGGTTTAAATGGATTAATTGCGATATTAGACCTATAAAGTTTTATTATTAATGTTACGTTTTGTTACATTGCTGAAATAATAGCTACGTTAAAGCAACTCACGATGAAATGGCAGCTGTAGTCCATAATTTATGACATTATGTAAAAGATTGCAAGTAATTTAAAAGTATTTTTTACTTTATTCTGGGTAATTCCCAGGCACCTGGATTTTATATACTAGCGTTACGGAACACTGTCTGTTCCATCTTCATAGGCGGGTAGGAATGAAGAATAACTGGGGTGGAATATGTTTGGGTATTTATACGGGAAAAAATTTGACCCGGAGATAGCCTAAGACAATCGGAAGGAGGATGTCAGAATGGGGGCGGGTTCGAGTAGAGAAACAGGTTGTGAAGTGCAACGACCCACATGGAGGTTGTTGGCAGGATCATGATGGATCCTGCCAACAGCCAGTCAACATAAACGCATGACATTTAAAAACTGCTGTATGTACAGAGTAGTACCTCCTGATGATGAGCAGTAAGCCTGTTCGAAACATGTAGAGGATAACTATTTAAATAAATTGAAAAGAAATACTGCATCCTGTTGGTTCTCATTGTGCCGTAATTTCAAGCATAGGCTTTACTTCGATATAACAAATTCCGATCACAAGCCTACAGCTCTAGCAGTACATCAAGCAGTATGGTGACTAAACCTGAAACAGGAGAATATTTTCGGTAAGCCAAGGGACCAAAAAATCACGAAAAGGGGCGGAGGGCGGAGTACGGTTTGTGAGAAGACATTCCACATTTTCAAATATCGGTTGTACACGTAAGGAAGTGGTCATTATCACACTTCAATGGTAACACATCTGGCGTACAGCAAACAGGAGATGTGATGGTTACTAAGGATACTTAGGATACGCTGTGAAGCTTACAGATACGAGTACAGACACGGTTGTCAGGAATTCAGCTGTCCTTGTGTGCACATATTCTAATGTAACTCAGTACCCTCCCCTCGGATCAAATTATTGATTCTAATGTGCAAGTGTTTCGCTCAGATATAACTGAATACACTTAAAAAAGCGCACGAATTAGGTCCTATATCACATCACTGGAGAATGCCGCTACAACGATATATTTGATGTTTTATATTGCATAATGTTGCTTAACAAACCAAGCAACAGGATCGCATTCACGCTGAGTCCTGCTCGTGCATTCTGGTACATTTCATCTCAAAACATGCTTCAGTTCTAAGTCTACATTACAGTACATTAGGTTACGAATTGTAAGCCATAGAACACTACACAGGCTGGCAGCAAAATATACATAGTAAATTTAAAACTATCCATGTTACGTGCAGTAAACTAGGACATAATAATTATTTTAAAAACTACACAACAATAACAAAGAATATAGTTTTATAAATATGTGACATTCCTACGCGTTTCGACCCACATTGTCTATCTTCAGGGAGGTGGATAACAAAGTCAAAAATTGTGGTTAATGAGGTTAGAGTTATGCAGTTATATTTTGTGCTATTTTAGGAATAATATTGTGAACACTTGCTGGATTTAAATACGGTAAACAAAAAGTGAAAATATTGGTTGGTGAAAGCAACGTACTGTACAAAAAGTCACACGGTACACACGAGAGTAGTGAATGTCCTTATCCACTCTGATTCATGGTCCTTATTTACATTGGCAATCGTAAAACAAATTATGTTTACTTGAGTGGAAGAACTTACATTTCGAAATAAAGTTGAATTACACATATTTTATATTACTCACCAACTCAGCGCTGAATAATAATCGCTGTAAGAATTAAACAGATTACAAAATAAGGAAACATATTTGGCCACATCGCGCTGTGCATATAACAACCATATTCATACACACACACACACACACACACACACACACACACACACACACACACATATATGTATATATATATATATACACACACATATACGTATGATTCGGGTTAATGAAGGCAACAAATTATGAAGCTTTGCATTATGTCTCTTTCACCAGTTCATTATTACCTTCTCTATATCATATCCAAATAATTTTTGCCTACGCTCTTTTCACCAAATCACATAATATGGCCATCTCAGTAAATCTCTGAAGCTGAAGGACTGAAACTCTGTGTCACAGTGTGGAGGGTTGGATTTCCAGACAATACAACGTGCAGGTGAATATTACTATAATGTATGAACGTGCGAATTGTATCATTGTGCATTTGTTGGCTTACTACGTAAGTGTCAATCCAATATATGCTCCGACCATTTTCGGAAATTCTTGTATTTCCGTACTGGAATCTTTTCGAAAATTTATCTTTTTGTTATCTGTAACAGATTGAAAGAAAGAACCACAACCCGTAATTTAAATCCAGGCGTTTTGCAAAATCCACTTGGAATTAATGACGGTCCCAAACAGTTAGAGTAAATTACAGATAATCTGTACTGTCGCACGGTGCAAGTTGTTACACTTGTTATATAATCCAATTCATGCATTTTAAACACATGGTTCCGTGCATCATGATTCAATGTTAATAAAGGTCCAACACGATGCGACAGTATGTAGACATTTATTCTCTGTCACGTTACTCTACATGTTACTTCCTTCCTCCTTGGCCTGATACGGATACGTATCAGGCCAAGGAGGAAGGAAGTAACGGTACCATTACCATGACGTACACCAGAGGTAGCAGATACAGTTTTTAGTACTCCTGATGATGGATGCATGACACCCGAAACATGTAGAGTAACGTGACAGAGAATAAATGTCTACATACTGTCGCATCGTGTTGGACCTTTATTAACATTAATATCATGCATTTTGTTACACTTTAAAATACATTCACTTTAACATTTAAAAACCCTAAAATGTTAAAAACATGTTTGTAAGCACAAATAAGCCCCTATACGTTTCGGTCCTTTTTATTCGACCATCTTCAGGGGGCCATATGCCGTGCTTTGCGCCGTTACTATAATGTCTTCCGCTGATTTGCGTCGTTGAATATTTACGTGGTATGTGGCTGTAGGCTTATATCATCTATTTGTGTGTGTGCTTGGTGCTCTTGTCAGTGCAAGGTCTGTTTGTGAACTCAGATATATGTACCTATAGCCCACCAGGTAAAAGTTTGGTGTTTGTAATTGTAATCTAATTCTAAAACTCTAAGATGGGATTAGTGAAGCAAAATGTTGTAATTAAAGCCTAGTTGGCGTAAAAAAATCCGAAAATTTACAGATTACCATAATAATAACAGGAAATATTTTCGGACTTTATCTACACTTCAATGATCAGACATATATATATATATATATATATATGTGTGTGTGTGTGTGTGTGTGTGTGTGTGTGTGTGTGTGTGTGTGTGTGTGTGTGTGTGTGT
>Ga0268261_10004955_pt1 | contig 10051 bp, 3 predicted proteins | sample TergutNc150P1_FD_190353 | JGI IMG/M metagenome (GOLD analysis project Ga0268261, IMG submission 190353) | Nasutitermes corniger P1 segment gut microbial community from laboratory colony in Florida, USA - Nc150 P1 (SPAdes) (version 2) | ecosystem: Host-associated > Arthropoda: Insects > Digestive... | reverse complement strand
GGATAAGGGTTAAATAATTAACCCTTAGGCTACAAATGTCATATATATATATATATATATATATATATATATATATATATATGACATTAGTAGCCTAAGGGTTAAGGACCTGTACAGGAGGCTGAAACTATTGTCTGGAGTATGAGGAGGGGGGAATTATTGCCGCGCATAATATTTGGACACTTCTCCTAATTTAAGAAAAACTCAAACCGATCTTTTAAAATTCCTCTCAAAACACACGAATCACACATAAATTACTGAAACACGTAATAAATCACAGAACTCCTCGAGATTTGAAAATTTGCTTAAATAGTTTTCGGCAATGTGCCTACTATTTATCGGAATAGCACGCCGTATACAACGTTGTAGATGTTGTATTTGTTACTGAATTGCTCTAAAAGAGTAGTTTTATATCATCAATAAAATAAAGCCCGGGTCAAGCCGTGAGCTGTAAAGCATCACAATAATGCAAAGCAGAATCTGTGCAAGGTAATGGATTAACAATTTCCATTTCTCTTTGATAACAAGATAGTAGGCAGTGCATAGCAACAGTTATAAATGAAAATATCACCGAAGGATGTAACACATAAAGACTAAAGCAGTAATATCGTAGCCCATACATCGTGTTCCTTCGAGTGTAGAATTATAAACGTGATTCATTCTAAATCAGTAGGCTGGACGATCCGTGTTGGCAAAGTCCCAATTTTCTAAGAGGAGGATCACTCACATACTTTCGTTACTGTCCACATATTGAATCCCCATTACTCCACCTACGATATTTCATTGGTATTATCACAACAGTCTCTTCATGCAGTTGCGGTAACGAAGCTCTAATTCAGCTCGCTGCAGCTAGACATTGTCTGCTTCTAGCCAAGGAGAAAAACTTTGAATCTTTCGTCGGTTTTCATTATCACGAAAGAAATGTCGTTTACATTAACTTCTTAAGGACGTTTTGAAGCTCGTTAATATCCCCAAAGCTGGAGGAAATTATTTTAAAATCACCGTGCTCTGAAATTCTATTTTATTTTCATAGCTAAAACAATACGATTGGAGGCAATATTAAATAAATAATGAATTATATTCCTTATCCACAGCCAGCAAGAGTCGTTATTAAAAAAAATGTGAACTATGAGCTTCGTAATTATTTCATAGCTAGAGACAGGAGCCAAAAAGGGGGAAAAAAACTGAGTATTTTTCTGTTCCGACATAAAGTTATTCTCGTGTGACGCCACAATACAAAAAATTTTATTCTTCCAAATTCCGCTGCTTGAAATATTGTTTTACACTTATACGTATAAGAAGAAATATTTGGGCAATAATTGGTGTTCGGTACAAGGCAGACATTTTTTGGATTGAGAAGTCAAAATATAAGTGTGATGACTATAACCATATTAATATATTCTCTTTACAAAAATAAGTATGGTTATATAAAGGGAGCCAATAAATAACTGTGTGCCCCAGGACGTGACCTAATTTTCAAAACGTGGAAGGGAAGTCAGAAGCTGTAATAAACAATAACCAGCTAAAAAAAATTATAATTATAGATGTGTGCACTGCAGTTTTAATTACGTTAATTTCAGGTAAATGTATAATGGTCGTCAGCAGGAACAAGTTGACAGTTCAGACTTCACACTTACAGACGTCATCCTTACGTGTCTACATAAAGGGCACATACAAAACCTTAAACAGAATGTGAAATTCAAGTTATCGTATATTTTTTGCCCAATCATGTCAAAGCTTCCTTTATTAATCTCAGGTAAAGATTTATGGCCATGAATAAACTAAAAATTTAATGTTTTCATTCAAGAACTCCTCTCAGCAAAATCATGTAGGCGATGGGATTAAGAATCTAGTCGCATTCAATCTTAGCTCTCTAGATGCTGGATGTAAACCTGTCCGCCTACAAGTCCTTAATATCGATAAAACATTTAGTCCAGACCGAGTCGGACCACACGAAAAGAAATTATCTTTTTTTTTATTATTTTCTAGCACTTGGTCAATTTCTGGTTTAAACAGCATGCACAAAATTTACGTCAAGATATTTCGTAAATATTGGCGTTTGTGTTTCCACTTGTGCGAACTGTGCTTTTAGGGCAATCTAATCAATAATCTTTCACGGCAGCAGAGGTGATGGATTTCGCTGTTAATGATATGGAATAAGGAAACTTTCACACCCTTCAAACACAGAACTGCCACAAAGACAAATTATTATTATTATTATTATTATTATTATTATTATTATTATTATTATTATTATTATTATTATTATTATTATTATTATTATTGCAGATTATTCTACTCATTGCAGATTCCAGTGGCCGCGCTGTCTAAGGCGTGTGTCTGCGGTCGATCGCTTGCTGGGATTAGGAGTTCAAGTCCCACTGGGGGCATGAAAGTATGTCTCTTGTGAGTGTTGTGTGTTTTCAGGTAGAGGTCTTTTCGACGGTCCAATCCCTCGTCCAGAGGAGTCCTACCCAGTGTGGGGGCTGTCGCGTCAGGAAAAAAATTCTACCAATTCATTTAGCGGATATTTGAGTGTTATTGGAAGGTTGACAATCCCGCTTTGCATTAAAGATTTTGTGGTATCAGCCAAAATGTTCTTTTTCTCACGATTTCCTAAATCCCTGCAACCAAATGGTGGAATAGAGCCCTAATATATAAGTATGCAATGACCAGAGTGGCCAATGCAAACCTAAGAAGCCTGATGTATATAAGAATTTGTCACAGTGACTTAAACATTACACTTTTTTTTGTTCAGATAGTCTTCGAATCCACGGACTCTTACGTGCAGCTCGGTTGATAGTAATTTGTCCTGCTGCAACCAGTTTTTTCATGACTACTAAGCAACCTTTTCTGAACCCCTTTTTCCGCTCTACAAGCCAAGTCTAATTTGTAACGTATGTACATTTATTCCATATTTTTGCGTCAGTACAAGCGACCTGTGCTACAAGGCTGAAAACCTGCACGTTCAGATGCGTGTTTGCGCCTCTTTACTTGTGTAATTTCGTTCCGCCTGTTTCTTGAGACTTTGTTTAAACTCCAAATAATCGCAGCTGTACAGAATTTTTTTTGCACATAAAAAGTTGTATGTTTTGAATCACGTGGGCAAAGAATATTTTTCCAAATTTAAATGTTCGAAAACCGCTGCGCCAGGCACTAGAACATGCAGTCTTCCTGGACCTGCCGCCATGGACCAGAGGAGCCACGCACGTAACGTAACATTGCAGTATGCGGGACATGTCAGGGGATCACAAGCCAAGCGTTAATGATGTAAGTTCTGGGAGGTCTGGAGGTGGGTTCGCCAGAATTCTGGTGGGCGCGAATTGCTTTCGTGAGGAGGGTCCCTCGTTTACTTGCAGGGTTCATCGTGCACGGTAGCCACTTAGCGTGTCTAAACCACAGAGGATCATGAATGTTGCTGGTTTGTGTCGAATATGTTCCCTTGAATTTCTGAACATTTCAGTGCTGTAGTGTGGAATGCGCAAAATTCTATCCGGCCAGCGGCGATGTTCACAGGTATTAATCTTTCCTCTACAGATTTAGTTTACAAAGAAACCACCACCTGCTTTCTTTTCTTTCTAATAAGTTCTATTATTGAAAACCCACATTATTGTCTTCAATTGATACAGACTACCAGTGTCATCTTTTTATTTGTACCTTCAAAATTCAAAATTTCTAGCAAGGAGAAATGGAGTTTCTGAACATGTATTATTTGAGGTGCAGAAAAATTGATAATGTGATTTATTATCAGTGTTTACTTTCCAGCTGTTATAAGTGGAAAGTAATGAAAATATAATTAATTTGTTCAATCATCAGTTAAATTATTAAAAATCTTATTACACATTAAAAATCTTTATTTTGACAAACTGCAAGTTCTGTTAGCCTCTGCACATAGTGATATTCTGTTTAGTAAAACCACAGATGGACAAGTGAAGTACACAGAAATGCAGATTTTTTCGGTGTTTTTTTTTAGTATTGTGGGGACATGAATCACATTCTAAGATGCAGTGTCCCGATCAGTAAGGTCTATTAAAGATACTACTCTTATTTGATTCCGAATGGCTTAAAATATTTTCAATCAGTAAAAATCGTTTGTAGCAAATTGCGTAGGAATTCTTTATCGCAGAACACGCCCACTGCAATGAAAATAAACGGACGAACTGACAGAAACGCCCCTATGTTATAAAGCACAAATTAAACACATAAACTGAGGTGTGGTCAATGGACTAACACCTGGAGCAACGACACAACCAACAGCGTATTAGCTTATAGGGAACTTTGTACAGTGTTTTCTGATTGCTAATATAGTATTATTAAAAAAAATAATAAATTTAATGGTATGATGTAAAGATTAAAATCTGATTGTATTCTTACCTTACATGGCGTGACTACTAGAACAGCCGTAAGCAACTGTGATAATTTACAACAAGACAAAATGCAAGGCGGCAGAAGAAGCCTTTATAGTACAACGGCCTTAAGGTTGGGCCGAAACGTGGAATACAAGTGTCGAGTCTGATGAACCTTCCGAAGACATTCTGGTAGTCGTCTAATTAACGTTCTAGAGCCCAGTATTAGTATATTTACCTCACGTTTAATATTACGAAATTCTGCATTTTGTCCATCCGGTGTGTTCGTGTGTTCCGTAGGATTCTGATAAAAACAAACATTAATTCCCTTTACAGCATCTGACGTTTGGTTTTTATAATGAAAGAACAGACTACTGTGTTCTATTTAACATAAGAACTAAATCCATATTTCATACGCTGGTTAATTTTTCTTTCAAAAGGCTACAAAAAACCTATCAACATAGAAAAGACGGAGAAGAATATCCCACAAGTAGGAACGTATCAGAACAAATTAGTTCAACCTCTGTCGGTTTCTGCTGTCTAACACATAGTTTCCAAAGTTCACAAGTAATTGGGCGAGAGAACCTGGTCTTTTGCATGTTTTAATTACAAAGCTATTTAAAGTATTCAGAATATACTATTTGAGGAAGGACATAAAGCACGTCGAACTATTTTAATTTTGTTGTTTTGAAATTATTTTTAATTGGTTTATTTCATGACCTTTAATATAATTTTTATTTTTTTATTATTAAATTAACAAATGCACACAACATATACACTCGTATATTTTTCATAAAACCTACAACATATTTCGGTGCTAAAGTACAATCTTCAGGGAGTTCTTACATCAAATCCTCTAGAAACTAGTTCAAATATACATTTTACTTTCGTAATGATTGCATTTTCTTGCTGTAGACAATTTTGGTCCACGTGAGTCTAATATAAATTCCAGGTAGAACATAATTTCTTCTTTTCCAAAAGTTTAAGCCCATAAAATGGTGAGCTCCATGGCATAAAATATAGATCTAGTTCATAAAACACGATCAGAATTTATACGCTTTTAGTTAACATCCCTAATTTCAATACACTGCCTTTAAAATGAGCAACTCTTATCTGATGTTTCTTTTCAGATTACTTTCAGGGGCTTCAGTTTAAAAATAACATTTTATGTCTTTCTGTAATGACCACGTGTGTCCTAAAGCTACAGATCTAAAATAATAAGATAACAAGTCATTTGGTCCGTGCATCATCATACGATTCAAATAAATTAAACAACCAGATGCAACAGTTTCACAAGTTTATTACTTGACGTTTATGTTTCGCTCAACATGTTTCGGGCGCCTCCACGCCCATCATCAGGAGCATACAACTGCATTAACAGCCTCTGGTTTTACCTTGGAACGTGGTGGTAGCAGCGTTGTTGGTCGTGGTCCAGACCACGACCAACAACGCTGCTACCACTAAGTTTCAAGGTAAAACCAGAGGCTGTTAACGCAGTTGTATGCTCCTGATGATGGGCGTGGAGGCGCCCGAAACATGTTGAGCGAAACATAAACGTCAAGTAACAAACTTGTGAAACTGTTGCATCTGGTTGGTTAATTTATTTGAATCATAACAAGTCATTTATCTTTCTCTTTCCTTTTCGTACATGGCCAAAGGGAACCAGTTTTGCAGCGTCTTCTGAATTTTGTATTGCGTAACCAATACATGTCAACACTACATAATATGAAAATCTCATTATTTCATTACACTTATAGTTTGCTCTTGGAGCAATACTGGTGGAAAACAAGCGCCTTTACAAGGCTTTTGCCCTCCATGCTCTACAACCAAGAAGACCATTTCAAACAGGAATCTTTTGTGCATACGAAAATTATAAGCTTGCCTGTACGTGTCTTTGGCTTATTTTAAAAAAATATCTAGGGGTACACTAAACCTGGGCACCAGATCGTCTGGGCGACAAAATTGTGTACTGTAACACCTAATATTTCTGGGTATTTAGTATGAAACTTATTTCATGTCATCCTCCTGTTGCCACGAATTTTCAGGAGTACTCTAGATTTTTGGCAAATTTGTGAAAGCCTATTTGTATATAAAATTAAGATAAAAAACAATTATGTTTCAGCACACCATCTTGTCCTTAATCTTTGATTATGGCTGTATATCACGAACCATCTTCCTCTACGTGCCACTTCTGTACATATATTCATGTATTTATAAATATATAAATTTAAAGTAACTGATTTATTCTACACAGGCGTTCTTTAATATATCATATATTGCAAATCATGCATCACCGTAGCGTGTACGTCGTTTCTGATATTGTGCAGTGTTTAATTATCACAATGAATATCACTTATTAAAAGGGGCTAATTATTGCGGTATTTAAACGCGATGTTTCAACTGCAACAGTTAATATAGCTGCGAAAAAATTTGGAGCAATAATCACTAACCGCATGTAAGAAGCAGTTAATCAATGTCTATTTCAGAGGACTACTTCGATATGCATCCGAGGGTAATGAGAAAAACTACAGTGTCTAAATGATAATATCCAGTAGTTCCACAGAAATTCTATCCTGATGCAAACTTACTGCACAGCAGCCGTTGTATGTATGTAGGCCTATGAGAATGCTTTTATGGAAAACATATCCGACATGCAGTGTGCGTGTGAGCCTTCTTCAACATCAGTAGCAACGTACTAAATGCACCCACCATGTCCCGGACCGATCTGTCATGGAACTCTTCGAATTACGTAGGAGTGGAACTTCCTTCTGCGACAGCAGGGTGGCTGACCAACACGAGGCCAACGCTCCGAATGGCACCATAAATTGCGTGGAGGACAACAAGCGACGTCGTAACACTATCAAAACATGCAAGCAGATCCGGCTAACGAGCGGTTTAGACAAACCTTAATTTGGAAGCACTAAACATTGTAGGTCCCACACAACCAAAATGCGTTAGTGTCATAATTTACGACGATATCTCTGTGGTTAGAATCTTGGCAAAGAGATAACAACCCAGTCCGTTCCAGTCATAAAATAATACTGCCTGTGTGTTTTGGGACAGCGTTCTCCGGAATTTAGAGCCAATTGCCTATTTATTGGAATTTTGAATGGTTTACAGAAAGAAACAAGGTACAAAAGGAAGACGATCCAACAAGAACATACATAAAAATATAAAAAGTAAAGACGCTAAGAGAGAGAGAGAAAAAAAGAAAATAGAAAACTTGTAGTAATTACAAAGAATACCACGAAAGAAACCAGGATATAAATAAATAAACAAGTAAGGCAAGCGAAAAATAAAACACGGAATCAAGGAAAAGAAAGAAGAAACCAAAAACGAACGGCAAAAAAAAAGAGTAAGATTAGTGGCCTTTCTTCTTGTCTCTTTCCTCTTGGTTTTCTATTTTAAGTATTTTTATTTGTTTTCTTTGTCCTTAAGAAATACAAATTCAGTATATTCAAATTCGATGTACTCAGAGAAGTAACTATGAAGGGCAGTTGCTCATGGACATGACGTCTTGTAGTTTCTTACTTAAGAAGCAGGCTGTTCCCTGTATCTTTACAATAGAAGAATTCAGAAGATGGAGTTAAATGGCTTTCCGAAACGTTAGCAAATATCCACTCACCAACTACAGGTCTTCACCTCACAAAAGACGATAACGTTAGCTTTCATTATAATCCTATTTTGTTATATCTGACTTCGAACTACGGCTTATATAATCCTAAAACTCGCAGAATATTCTATGTCTGTCGTTTGTCCCTTTACAAATAGGAACCATCGCTCACTCACCTACAGAAAGAAATCTGATTTGGAGCGCGTCTGGCAGCTAGCTGAAGCAGAGACACCTTATCCTGTAAATGTACACAACATTAACGATAAGAATATTCAGACTTCTGAGATGTTACACCTCGTCGACCGCTCAGTAATTACTGATGTTTTGAGGCAACGTACTTCCTCCCAAGAAGGATAAATGCGATTGTCTAAACCGCTAGCAATTATTGAGCACTCAATATGGCGTAACATGCCAGAAGACATAAATATCTATCCACACTGATGTAAAAGGTACGGCAATCCCGGTATATGTCTAGACAGACCCTGGGTGTTTCCAGGAATTTTAGGCTGCCAGATTTCAAGACATTCAGCACATAAAGGTAATAAGGTTTCCATCCTTACGCACCGGCCGTCTTTATCTCCCAGGATATATACCTGGTACTCATTTCTGTTAGAGGTTCAGTCGCCCACAGGGCCACAGAGCGCAGTACCTCAACCAACTGCGCACCGGCTGCCCCCTCCGAACTGATACAGGCACATAATGTCTCGTACCGTAAGAAAATGTGCAGTTGAGGAGTCCATAAACCCAAGAAAAGGCGTCACATCTTCAGTTAAAAGCTAAAATCATTATGTTTGTTGCAACAAAGCTGTTTTTTCGACGAGGAGAATAAACCCCACATACAAATTGCTTGGGCGAAATTCTGTTACCAAATAGTGGCTTGGTTTACACATTAAGCACTGACGCTGAAGTTTCCAACTTCTACAGATGCAGGACCACTACGTTGCACATTGCTTTTATTTGTTAACTTCCTTTCATTAATTGAAGCTACCGTGCGAATTCTGAGGTTAAATCACAACAAGTCATTTTATTTAGGGTTCGTAATATTTGGTAACAAACATTACAAAACATGTAACTTTTCATACTCTGTCTTACGGTGCGAAAACCTGCGTTGGCCAACCAGACTAGGGCTGGATAAAAAAGGTGTTCGTTGCAGTTGATACAGTTTCTGTTCTCCAAAAATCCAAACTGGGTCTGGAGCCCAATCACTCACCTATTCAATGGGTAACAGAGTCTCTTTAACCCGGGAACAAAGAGCCCTAAGCTTGAAGCTGACCACCTCCTCCACCTAGTGCCAAGTCTCAAAATGAATGCAGTTATACCTCTGTCCAACCTGCCTGCACGGAGTGCACAGGGACAAATGAACTTTTATAGCAACTGCTAAAGGTTTCAGCTAAGCATGCGACATGTTGGGTGCTGAAAGATTGCAATGCATTTACAAGATACACTTCAAAAATAAATTTTATGTAAGGTGCGAATTCTTTAAGTTACGTGTCGCAAATTTTATCTTGATAAGATATACATTCTTGTGAATATGCACTGAAATATATCACTAAATTTTACAATAATTAAACTATTGTTCCTGCGCCTATATAAAACGAAATATTCGAAGGAAATTAGGCGCCATAATTTACTGGTATTACTTTTTGTTTTGCAGTAAAATGTATCCCCTACGACTGTTAACAGTCTTACTCTTCGTAAGGTAACAACTGCTTTCAGCGGTGGGACAGTTTTGGTGCCCTTATTACAATTTCAGCTCTTTATAAGTAGGGCCCCTCTGCGGTTCTTATTTACGAATAGTCATGCAAGCAACGCGATTTCTTTCTGTTGCTATAGCAGCAGGTCTGTATGACCGCGTAAGAAGGTAAAGCTAAAGTGCACCCTTGTACAGGCACTGAGGCTCTGTACAGGCCGTACGGCCCACAGAGGGAGTAGAGGTATAGCTCTACCCTTTCTTGACCACGGCACTAGAAGGGTGTGAGGGGTCAGCGTCACGCCCTGACCGCTCTTAACCCCCGTTAAAAACCCGGTACCCATTGTACAGCATGCTGGGTGGGGCCCCAGGACCGGTCTGGACAGATGCGGAAAATCTCGC
>Ga0268261_10004954_pt1 | contig 10051 bp, 10 predicted proteins | sample TergutNc150P1_FD_190353 | JGI IMG/M metagenome (GOLD analysis project Ga0268261, IMG submission 190353) | Nasutitermes corniger P1 segment gut microbial community from laboratory colony in Florida, USA - Nc150 P1 (SPAdes) (version 2) | ecosystem: Host-associated > Arthropoda: Insects >... | reverse complement strand
CGAAGCGCAGACCGCTTTATTTAAAGACCCAGTCCGTACCGCGCTGTAAACACTTTTCATCTCGGTTATAAAAACCAACCAGTTTATGCTGTAAGTGGCACAAGTCGCTGTTTGTTCTCAGATAAATACAAAACACATAAATAGTGTGGGCAGAGCGTACAGTTGTTGAATGTTAAACTGTTGGTGCATCACGTGACCGGTAGGCTTTAAAAGGTTAAGAGTCGCTTTTCGTAATTTTGCAAGGGTGCCTAAAAGTGCCACGTAATAAACTAGCTGTTAACAATACTAAAAGGAAAATTAGTGCAACTCAGTGGGGTCACATACCGTTCACGATTGAGCTGAAGAACAAATTCAGAAAGCAGGCTACTAATGATTAAGCTAGAAAAAGCTGAACGTCGTACCTAACTCCCATAGAAGAGAAAAACACATCGAAGGAACTCGTATGCAACTAATCAATGGAGCGGAATTTTGAGCAACTATGGTTCTTAGCCAATCACGAATTGTCCGCATTGAATGGAACCCAAAGATTATTGGCCGTGCTTCCAAGAACAAGCCAGTTGTTCCTGTCCTCAACCAGATTAGTCCAGTCCACGCCATCCCGTCCTTTTTCTTGAACATTAAGTGTTAACTTTACGGAGTATGAAATTACGGAAAATTAATGCCTGGTAGATTTGAATGTCGATAATATTTTATGCGCGTATGTTTAACAGCAGTATTGGCGAGCTTCAGAAAATGGAGTAGCCCAATCATCTCTGCGACTATGATAAAATCGAGTTTCATACATCAGCGAATACACTGATTCGTCTCCTACCTAATGGGCTCCAGACGCTTTTCTCTGGGGGTAAAGCCCCCGAGTTGTGAAGCTTATCAATCACCTTCATCTAGTACAAAGAGTAAAATATCTGACGCTATACCTTCACTTTCGCTTACGTATTAATACTGAGGTGCTTAATCAGGCACGGGGGCATCTTCACCTTTGGTAGTAAAATCTACAATTCCTTTACACCTTGGTTTCCGTACGAAACAGCTTCACAGTATGGTACACAACTATGTGGGCCCTATAATGTTTTGCTAACTTTGAATTTCACAGTTATTTAACACAATACAAACTCTCCTAACCTGCCGCTAATTGTGGGTTAATATCCCTTATACCAACCACTTAAACTCCCCAACACGACGGGTCAGTAATTTATATGCACCATTCATATTTTAAGACGCACTTTTCTATAGTTTATGTAATATGTAACTTAAAAAGGAATTTATAAAGTCAAATGTGTGTTACTTACATATGCTGTTATTCTTGCCTCGAGCAGATGTATTCAAGATTGCACATTTCTTAAGCACTCACGTCACTACAGGCTACTCTGTACAACATTATGTAGCACTATATGTCTGTATACACTTATTTGACCAACACTGATACAACACCGTAAAATGACGAAATGCATTAAAACATCACATCACTTCACAAAATGCATTTCACATCATAAACACGGGCACAAATCTCGAATATAGCAACTCAGAGCACTGTCAGCCATTTTTCGTCGCGGCAATAGCACACACGAAAACACCACAAAGCACACGATGGGGGAGGTAGAAAGAGTGTGACGTAATCACTATGGCTCTAGTGCACTTTGTATGCAACAGCTGATTGAAACTGTATCATCGTGAAGGTTATGTTATATGGCAGCGAGAAAACAAGCGGCACAGTGAGCAAAACTCACGAGTAATGCGGGAAGACTCTTAACCGAAAAATTCATTGTATTCATTGCCTCAAGCACAGTCCTAAATCATTCATTACGAACCATGGTCACATACGCACCCCAAATTTTGAAACTGTGTGTCAGTTGGTCAAACTATGAACTTATCCCCACTGATTAGGTGGTAAAACTTCAGCACATGGTAACATACGTAAATAAGATATTGCTCTGAAATATGGCGATACAAATTTCCCGATTTTCTAGAGCTGATCTTGACGTCCTGGCCCTGCTAGCATCCAAGCCCCGGATCGTTCAGCCCTAGCCTCGTCACTATGCTGACGGAGCTACACAGGCCCCTACTGGAAATTCCGTAGAGGTAGAAGTAACAATGTTTTGCCACAGGAACAAAAAGCACCGGGCAGTATTTTCTTCATCTCAAGGTCATTATGCCTTTATACTATATTCCTGCACCATAGCAAACCAAAATGAAGCACTAACCTATCATAACATTACGAAAACTAAACTCTTCTTCTTCTTCTTCTTCTTTTTCTACAGGCGCTGCAACTTCATTGTTTGAAAGTTTTGGCCTTCTCAACTACTTCCTTCCATTTAATCCAATCCTGGATGCATTTTGTCTAATTAATTATTTCACAACTCTTACGTCTTCTGTTACATCGTTTGCCATCTAATCTTTTGTCTTCCTGCCTATGTTGTGAATATTGGTTTCCACCTGTATAATTTTTTGACCATCCTATCATTTGTTATTCAGTGTGGCCCTACCAGCTTAATCTTTGGGTCTTAATGTAGTTAATTTTATTCTTTTTTCTAATTGGGTCATTTAATTCATCATTTGTTTCAATTCTCCAGGTGCCATCTCAGTCCTATGTACGTCCAAAAATTCTTCTTAACATCTTTCTTTCTTCAGTTATTAATGGCTTTCATCTCATAGATTCTTTTAGTACCCATATTTCGCCTGCATGTGTTATCACAGGTCTTATTATAGTCCAATATGACTTTAATTTGGCCTTTTTAGATAATAATTTGCTTTCTCTCCCCCCCCTGCCCCTTCTTTATAATGTTCTTGATTTGTTCTTGTCTTTTGTTGAAGACATTTAATTCTTGCTATATTCTTTTGTTTAATGCCTTGTCTACACTCTTCATCCCACCATTCATCTTTTGGAGACTTTTCTTGTAACTGAACTGTTTCTTTTGCAGATCCTGTCATTGCTGTTTTTATATTTTCCCATTCTCCATTAATTTCTTGTTGATCTGCTATATTTTTCAGTCTGTTATATAGTAGTGTTCTGTACTAAGTTTTATTGGGTTTTGTAGATTTCCTTTATTGCATTTTTTTAATTGTAAGGCTATATTTCTGCTTATTGTTAATAATTTTTGTTTACTTATCACTTTTTGAAGAAAACGGTCTGAATCCACATTAGGGCCTCTCATGGATCTTACATTTTGAATTATTTCCTTTTTATTGGCATTTACTAATAAATTATCAGTTTAGTTGATGGTAGTTTGATCCAGAGATATCGAGGTTGTTTTATGTACTTGTTTATGTCAGAATTGAGAATGTATTCATTATTATCATATTATATGCAAAAGCAAATTCACATGACATTTCACAATTTGTTTCTTCATGTACAGTATGTTTACTAGTTATGTTACTATATACTCATTCTTTCCCTAATTTTGCATTTAGGTCACCCAGTATAAATACTATATCCCTTTTTGGAACTTTATCAACTACAGGTGTAAATCTTCATAAAACTCTTCCTTATCTTTATCTATTTTACTTTCTGTGGTGCATATACATTAATGGGTGTTATAGTGTTATACATACATGCATATATACATTCCATGGATCCATAAGTGTGTCAAAAAGACAGCAGGATGTGGAACTAGTCATAAATACACAAATATACAAATTTACAGTGTAAAATACTACAAACATTTTACAAAAACAGTATTATAAACCATCTTTACACATAAAAAATTCATCTACAGAGTAAAAGGAAAGTGTATGTAGGTGTTTTCTTCAGGCTGCTTTAAATTTTGCATAGTCATTCTTGAGGATTGTCACATTTGGTGGAAATGTTGAAAATTTTTATGCCAGCAGAGAATGTATATTTTTTTTAAAACATGATAATTCGACATTTGTTCTATGAAGATGATGCTTATTCCTTGTATTAATACTGTGCATGAATGAATTTGTTTGAAAAATTTCCTGATTGCTGACAATGAAGTTCATTAATGAAAGTATACTGGCATGAAACAGGTAGAAACTCTAGTTGTTTACACAGACTTCTACAAGAGGTTCCGGGTTGTGCACCAGCCACAATTCTAATGATTTTTTTTGTAAAATGAAAATCTTCCCACTGTTTGAATTACCCCAGTTGATTCCATATTTTATAATAGAATAAAGGTATGCATAGTAAATTCATTAGCGTATTAATGTTGCTGACAGGGACCATCGACCTAATAGCATAACATGCTCCACTTAACTTAGGAATCATTTCCTCAGTATGGTTCATCCAATTTATGTGGTTATCAATTTGTAAACCAATAAATTTTGTATTCTCTCTCTCTTCCCTATACTCTTCTTTATAACCAATATGTAATGTAGAATGTTCTGAATTCCTTGTTTTGAATTTCATTATATTCATTTTATCTAAATTTAGAACTAAATTATTAGCAGCAAACCATTTAATCATATGAAAGAGAACTAAATATGACACTGAACAGAAATCTTCAAAATTTCCGCTTGAAATTATGACACTTGTACCATCAGCAAATAATATTGGTTCTGATAAATCATTTATTCTCATGGAAAGGTCATTTATATGTATTATGAACAAGAGAGGGCCTGGAATTGATCTTCGAGGAACTTCATGTTTCAATGTACCCCAGTCAGAGCAAACACTCTGAGTTGCACTGGGTGAGTTTACTTCAACCTTCTGTCTTCTGTTAGTCAAAGAGGACTTGAACCAATCTTCAGATACTCCTTGAATTCCATAGAAATATAATTTAGCTACACAATTTCATGATTCACACAATCAAAAGCCTTTGCCAAAGCACAGAAAATTCCTCCAACATGCACTCTTTGGTTAACAGATTTGAATACACTACATGTTAGTCTGAGAACTGCACTTTCATTTGACATCCCTTTCCTAAAATTGTATTGTTCTGTGACTAGTGTGTTGTTAGTATGCAGGTGTTGGCTTAAACTAATCTACCTTTGATCCTTAATTTACATATTCATTCATTATATGGTTCAAATCGTAAAACATGCTTCAATACTTTCTTCATAACTATAAAGCCATTACCAGCCTGGCCTGTTTATTAGACCCAGTGTAGTATAAAGAATAATTATTCCAATGATTAGACCATTTCCACTACATCTTTTTTCTTGTATTGCAACTATTGCTAATTGGGTATTTGCTATTTGTTCTGCCAATTCTTGCATTTTGCCTGGTTTTAAAACATTCAATACATTCCAGGTTCCAATAGAGATATTCATCTTATTCCTTCATACTCACTTTGGTCTGCATCCAAGCATCCATCTGGCTTCTCCTTGTTGAGATATTTTAGCACTCAGTTTTTATAGGACTAGGGAGGTAGCCTAGTGCCCAAACCCCGCTACCGTGGGTGATCTAGGATTCTCTGTTAGGGTTTACTCCCTTAGCTGTAAGGTCCCAATTATAACATCAGGAACTCGCTCTTCACCCTTGCATGACTTAGCCATGTCATACACGTTGTTCGGGGGTTATGATGAGGACATGCATGCATCAGACTTGGCAGGAATACATGAATTTCTCAGGTTTTGCTAGTACCTTACCTATAGCAGTGAGGCAACCCTGAGACCACTTACTGCCCTTCGGCCCCACGAAAACTAAATCATCTCATCTACATTTCACATAAACCAAGTGTGAGTAATTTTGTTGTAACATAATAAAACCCTGACTAAATTATTTACCTAATGGAACTAATGAAAAATAATTCCCATAACCTAACTTTCGCCCAATACTAATAGTCACCAAAATTATGGAAATACGCCCACATATTACTCCTGGTTTAGTCTCAAAGCAACAACGTGTTAAGTACATATTTCGCCGTATTCTGAATATTAGCCGATTAAATTTAATCCAACGTAAAATGTAAATCGAAATCAATGACACTTGCCAGTACAGAGCTGCAAAGTGAGAGGCAATAAAGATACCAGTCGTGTTATACCGTTCCCTTTCTCTCCCTATTCTTCACGAGTATGTGATATCTTGAAACACCATATCCATCAATTCATATCACTTACTCTATTCAAAGACAGAATTACGTTACTGAGGGCGTAACACCACAACTGCTAAAAAAAAAGTAAGCATCACATTTGCCACTGCCGCGCTTTTTTCCTGTTTTTCCAATTTGGTCACCAGAGGGCAGCTTACGTCATGTTACGAACGTTCTGCCATCTAGGATCATTCTGTGATACTACCATATGAGTCACACGTCGTGCGGACCGAACGTATATATAAACGCTACAGTGGTCGAAGCAATTGTGAGGACGGTGAAGTTTCGTTATTCGCTTATTCAGTTTCCAGTGTATTATCTTGCGCAACATTCTGACCACAAATTTAAGGTGTTAAACTTATATTCAAATTATAGACTATTTACGAAGTTATTTCACATGTTTGGGTGACTGCAGGGCAGTAATGTAAAAAATTGTTACGTATGGTTTATTTTGCACATTTCCATTCACAAATCAGTTATGGTATAATATTCTGGGGTTCATCTTCATCAATGAGGAATGTTTTCATAATTCAGAAAAGAGCAATTAGGATTATGCTGAAACTGGGTCCAAGCAGTTCTTGTAGAGAGGGTTTCAAAAAATTGGATATACTTACAGTTCCTTGTTTATATATTTATGCCTTGATGCTATTTGCTGTTAATTTTAATATTTATCAAACTAACTCCTCTGTTCATGGTATGAATACAAGGCAGCAAAATAAACTGCACATACTGTCGGTAAGACTTTCCTTATACAGAGAGGTGTCTACTATTCATCTGTTAAAATATTCAGCCAGCTACCACAAAATATATTCAAATATTGTAACATCATACATACCTTTAAGACTTTGTTAACAGACTACCTTCTCAAAAATGCCTTTATTCCATTGGGGAATTTCTGTCTGCTGGTCATAATGATGTACGTAGACATATGAACATTCATATTTAACTTGTTTTATTATTGCGTGTATATAATGTCTTTTCTTTGTAATTTATTATGTTCTTATTATTTTATGTAATTTGTAACTTATTGATTTACTTGACTGCATATTGCAATTTAGCTCTTTTCATGACGAATTCAACATTCACTCCGACTTGTGCAGATGATGGATCTGTGAATGAATATGTATATGTATTTATGTCTGTATGTACATATGTATGTATCTATCCTCAAGCATTTGCACTCAATTTTAGATTTAAGATATTCCTTCTTTTTTTCCCCCTCCCTGAAATGTTTGCTAGCTTCACGTCTTACCTTGTTTAGATCGTCTACATTGCTTTGGCTGTGATCCTGTATCGACTGCATTTTAGCCTGCTTCCTTTGATCTAAAAAACGTAAACATTCTTCATCAAACCATGGTTTATGCTGCTTCAATTCCTGCAGACCTAGATTCTCTTTAGCTGAGGTTTTGATATTCTCTTTAATGTTTTCTGAAGCCCTGTTTATGTCCTCACCATCACTTATGTTCTGCAAATCTGTTTGAAATCTCAATCTGATACTGTTTCCTAACCTCCGGATCATTTAGCGTCCTGAGATTAAATCTTTCCCCATCAAACTTCTGTGCTGCGTGTTTACTTACTACCAATCTTTCTCTAACTTTTGCAACCACCAGACAGTGATCCAGTACCACAGGCAGCTGCCCTGAAACTTCGTACATCTAGTACACACAAATGCCATCTCCTGTCTGTCAATATGTGATCAATCTGGTTGTGAGTCTTCCCATCAGGAGAGGTCCAGGTGTAATTATGAATGTCACGGTGTGGGAACATTGTGCTAACAAAATTGTTTGATGTGGCAAAGTTTACTATTCTAACACCATTATCACTACTATCCTGATGTAGACTCTCATTCCCAATTGTCAGTTTGAAAATATTCTCTTTCCTCACTTTTGCATTAAAATCTCCTCATAGAATTTTCATATGGTACTTAGGAAAATTATCAAAAACCTGCTCTAAATCCTCATAAAAACTGTCTTTTGAATCATCACTTTTCTCCTCACTTGGTGCAGGAACATTCATAACAATGATATTACACTAGCGACCTCTCAGAACTATATATGATATCCAATCACTAACAAACTCTACTCTCTTAACTGCTGATACTCTTCTGTGGTGTACAAAAAATCCTGTTTCCAATTGATGATTTTCTTTTACTTTTGCATAGAACAAATTATAATCCCCTGCTCTTACCATGCCCCCTTTGCCCCACTTAACCTCCTGCACACCCACTAAATCTCATTTATATCTTGCTAATTCCCTGGCTGCTGCTGTAAGTGAACCTGCCCTATACAGGCTCCTAACACTCCAAGTACCAAATCTTATGCTCCTTTTCTATTGCTTAGGTCATACACATACCAGAGTATCAGTCCAGGTCTGAGGCTTTCTTTGTAAATGGTTCATAACAGTATACATTTTTACGGTGAGTAGTTGTTATCATCTTGCCCAACCCCCAAGCTGGAGGACCACCCCTCATCGGCTCTCCGTGACTGCTTTTTCAATATATTCGCAGCTACCTTCCATATTGTAAGCCATTCCTCCATCCACAACCTGAGGATGCGCCATGTTGTGGTGACAAGGACCCTCTTATCACAGACACTTACAGAGATAGTTAAGTAAACACAGTTTTGACATTTACAGACTGATAGAATATTGGAATTCAAGAGTGGTCGTAAGTGATATTACTCATCATGCCACATGAAAAATAATACAATGTCTTGGTTGTGCTTTGTATAGATTGAGATGAGATTTGTATTATCCTTATGGCACAATATTAGAATACATGAAAATAACATTTAATTTTGTGACTCTCAAAAACTTCATATTCAGCAGGGCACAGACTAATCCAAAATGCGGGGACGTGGGGTGGGGGGGTTCTTCATTACTATTACTTAGTTCCTAATTCTTTTCCCACCACCTCTCGAAATCATCCATTACATCTTCAGCTACAGACCAAAGTGTAAGAAAAGTGCCAGTGAAAATTTTACAACTAGATGTAAAGCAATGAATTATTATTCCACCATTATCATTATATCATTATTGCACAATGGTTTTAGTAAATTACCTAGAAATGCTAACATTGCATAACTGGTCTCATGTGGGGGGCGGGCTGATTTTTGTTCCCCCAGGGCATCATTTTTCTTAACGACGGCTCTGTTTACAACTTGTTGCCGCCATTGCAATGGCTCTAAAACCAGTCCTCCTCTTTTAAGCCAGAAACACATACCTAGTATGATAACTACTTGATTATAGAAATGCGAAATGCTTCTACAAATTACCAAAATTCCACTGATAAAAATTTATAACTGTATTCTATTTTAAATTTGTGAGGCATTTAACATATAGGCTTATTCCTCTTCATAACTTAAAACAAAAGAAAAAATTTAAGTCAGCTCAAGAAAGACTTGCACATGCTGGGAGACTACTTGCATGAATTGTGGAGGAAATCATATGAATAAGAGAAGGTAAAAAGGTGAAGTAGTTCCTGTCCATGCCATGAAAGCAAATGGCCATCATGAACTAGCTGCTTCACCCTCCAGAAAAGAACCCCAGTACCCACTGAATAGGAGGATAGGTGGGCCCCAGAGCCAGCCAGAGCAACTCTCACAAAAATGTAATGCAAGATTTTATGTTCTCAGAAGCATTTCTGCAGTCTTCTCAGATTTTACAGTGTATTGTTAGGTAGTTAAAGACATACCTCACAACATAGCATATCAACCCAGAAGAATCTAATGTTCAAAAACAGCTGATTTGTTATTTTTATAATTACTAATAACTTGTTATTCATTGCTATGACAATGCATTAACAATGCTCAAAAACAGGATCATCCCAGTAAACAATGAAATAAGTAGACACACTCTTAAACACACAACAGAATATTCCAGTCTGAAATCATTGGTTGCTTCACAATGGCAGGACTACTACAAACCCATTAACCCTTAGGCTACTAATGTCATATATATATATATATATATGGAGCACCCATTCTTGATGTTTCTAGATCACACACAACGACGCACCATAGTCGGTAGGACTCCTCTGGACGAGTGATCAGCTCGTCGCAGAGACCTCT
>Ga0268261_10004953_pt1 | contig 10052 bp, 13 predicted proteins | sample TergutNc150P1_FD_190353 | JGI IMG/M metagenome (GOLD analysis project Ga0268261, IMG submission 190353) | Nasutitermes corniger P1 segment gut microbial community from laboratory colony in Florida, USA - Nc150 P1 (SPAdes) (version 2) | ecosystem: Host-associated > Arthropoda: Insects >... | reverse complement strand
GGTTGAGATCTTCAGTACCTGTGCACACTGACCCCAAGGCCCACTAAAATGGGAAATGGTTCCCTTTCCACAGGATAAAATGGCTGGTCTATACCTTACTCCCTACAATGTGCCTTCATGGCATGCTGTAGGGTGACCTGTAGCTTTACCTTTACCTTTTTATTTGGGTGCCTGTGTCCTGCATGTGTATTGAGTTCCAGCTAGTCAATTGGACACTTGTGAATAACAGTTTCATTGGAAGAACTAAAGGAATGTGAGTTTTCTCAGTGTTACTCAGTTGCAATATTGGTCTGTGTGTTCTTATTTCAGCTCCTGTTTGCTCGTGGGTCACTGGTTGAGCTGCTAATCTCCTCTAACATCGCACGTTATGCCGAGTTCCGAAGTGTTACTAGAGTTCTGACCTGGTTGGATGGTCGTCTTCAGCCTGTACCTTGTTCACGAGCTGATGTTTTTGCCACTCATCATGTGACAGTTGTTGAAAAAAGAATGCTGATGAAGTTGCTGACTGTGTGCATGGAGTATGAAAGCAACTCAAAAGAATTCGAAGGTGCACACTGCTTGACATGTTATCTGTATAATTCAAATTTGTTTGGTGCTAGGACCTGTCTGATATGAAATTTGAACACTACTTCAGGACTCTTATTAGTATTTCATGTTGTTTTTGAATTAAGAATACTCACTGGCTGACAGTTTTAAATGTGCTCATTATTCTAATGTCCCTGATCGTGTGTGTGTGTGTGTGTGAGTCACTATCTGTATATCTCATTTTTGGCCCAGGTTTTGAAGACAGGTCATTTCTAGAGTACTTGAATTCGAAGAAGCTGACGCCAAATCTTGTACACTACGTGCTGTATGCAATTGCAATGGCTACAGATAATACCTCTTGCATGGAAGGTGTAGCTCGTACGCAGAGGTTTCTCAACAGTTTGGGACGTTATGGAAACACACCATTCTTATGGCCAATGTATGGTAGTGGAGAAATACCCCAGTGCTTTTGCAGGTAAGATTGCTGATCAGGTGGATCAGCTATATTAATGTTGTACAGTTTTATTTGAAAGACACCAGTATTTTTTCTTGCATTTCTGCTGTTGCCAAATCCCATATTTCTTAATGTTACGCTAACCTCTGATTTGTAAAGTAAGCTGAAATTCATCAGTTTTCAGTTTGTCACTTCATAGATGTGATACACAAATTAACTTAGATCTTATCATGATTAATTAGCAGCATTTATGCTGAAGTGACAGTATAACCATCATTGTGATCCATCAGAGTATGGGACTCCTCAGTTCATAAAGAAAAATCCAACAAGATGCAACAATGTATCAAAATTTTTATTATTCCATATTTATATGGAGCTCAACATGTTTCAGGCAACACAACGCCCATCATCAGGAGCCTAAAACTGCACTGGCAGCCTCTGGTTTTGCATACGTGGAAGGTTGTGTAGTTGGTGGACGTTGTCCACCAACTACACAACCTTCCACATATGAAAAACCAGAGGCTGCCAGTGCAGTTTTAGGCTCCTGATGATGGGTGTTGTGTTGCCTGAAACATGTTGAGCTCCATATAAATATGGAATAATAAAAATTTTGATACATTGTTGCATCTTGTTGGATTTTTCTTTATGAATTGTACTATGATGCACAGATCTACGAACGTCAAGTTTATGGGACTACTGTTTCTCCTTATTCATAGTCCACACCATATTCCATCATCTGTAAGAATAGGGTCATTGCTGGTCCCACTCTATAGGATGGTTGGATGTCATGAAGGCTGACATAACTCCAACTGGAGACGTTCTTCCCAAGCACTTGATTGTTGGGACATGTGTATGTCTGATGACAAGGCCACCTTTTTTTGTGGCAAAATGATCAGTATTTGTCAGCATAATTGTTTGCTGCAGAACATCTGACACCAGCCTTATACAGAATGGTCAGAAAGTGGCTGAGAATTACACAAAGATATATGTATGTTTGTGGGCCGGGTAGTATAGTCGGTATAGCGACTGGCTACGGGCTGGATGGTCTGGGGATTGAATCCCGGTGGGGGTGAGATTTTCCACTCCTGTCCAGACCGGCCCTGGGGCCCACCCAACCTCCTGTACAATGGGTACTGGGTCTTTCCCCGGGGGTAAAGAGCAGCCGGGGCGTGACACTGACCCCTCACCCCCTTCTAGTGCTGTTGGTCATGAAAGAGTAGAGCTATACCTCTACTCTCCCTATGGGCCATATGGCCTGTACAGAGCCTCAGTGCCTGTACAAGGGTTATGTGTTATATGCCTGTGTTATGACGGTTTACTTACGTATATGTAATTGACAAGGGTGCACTTTACCTTTACCTTTTATATGTATGTTTCAATGTTTTATACTAAACTGTTGTCAGATTCCTCAGACGTATCATGCTACTTTTGGGTTGGCTATTGTATGTAATGCCATAGCAACAGTGCAAAACATACTCTAAAATCTTGATGCAGGCTTTGTGCAGTGTTCGGAGGTCTGTATCACCTGAAACGTACAGCTGAAGCTCTCATAGTCAGTGACAAAGGAGACTCCCAGTTGATTTGCCATGGCATTATGTCTGGTGGACAGAGACTTGAGACAGGTCATCTTGTGTTGGCAGTCACCTCTGCTCCTCCACAGTTTCTCGAAGCAGCACCTTCTGGTGGCGTGTCACGTGGAATTTTTATAACAGACAGGTAAGCCAACTAAAACTTCCAGTTTGTGAAATCAGCCTATCAGTAGTACTACCAGTGCTTATTTTAACTTTATGTTTATGCCGGTATGGATTTCTCTACACCATATTCGTTAAGGGGAGACCTGGGTATAGAGAACACCTCAGGCAAAGCGGAAAAGACTAATTTTTTTTCTGTCAATGCAAAACATAACCATGCTGCAGTTACAGTAAGTGGTGACATTGCACTCTCCTTGGGGAAATTGGTACATCATGTGTTTAGTCAACATGGAATTTGTTACTGTATTTTTAGTGCCCATCTGTTAAAATATTCCATTTGTAAGTACATAGATTGATTTCAGTAAGTCAAAAAGGCTGCTGCATAAATGGTGTATTGCTGTAGTCTATATTATGTTACCCATTTTGAACCACTTACACAGTACAATGTTGTTACCATTATTTTAGCAGTCATAACCTATTAAATCTGAACGGTGAAGTACTGAACAAAGTGAACAGAGCAAAGTGGATAGTTGTTTATTATGTGAAGATTGTTTGAAGTTGTAAGTTACACATGTCATATGTTTAAACGATGTTACCAATAAGAACACTTAAGGCAGACTGACCATGTGGCAAACATTATCTCTGAGTCCCCTCCCGTTTGCAATCAACTAAGCCCACTTTCAATTGCAGACTTTTCTGTGAGCATATCCTAGTTTTCAGTGACTTCTAGCAGCACACATTGGGAAGTTTTTATAATTACTAATGGTTTAAACGATGTTACCAATAAGAACACTTAAGGCAGACTGACCATGTGGCAAACATTATCTCTGAGTCCCCTCCCGTTTGCAATCAACTAAGCCCACTTTCAATTGCAGACTTTTCTGTGAGCATATCCTAGTTTTCAGTGACTTCTAGCAGCACACATTGGGAAGTTTTTATAATTACTAGTGGTTTAAACGATGTTACCAATAAGAACACTTAAGGCAGAATGACCATGTGGCAAACATTATCTCTGAGTCCCCTCCCGTTTGCAATCAACTAAGCCCACTTTCAATTGCAGACTTTTATGTGAGCATATCCTAGTTTTCAGTGACTTCTAGCACCACACATTGGGAAGTTTTTATAATTGCTAGTGGTGTCGTTGCTATCATGCCCCACGCCTCTCTGTAACACTTTGAGCCCTGCACTTTACATACTTTTGGCTCTGGACCCCTTTTCTTTCTACAAAGACATGCTTGTCAAATGGTATGAAGTAACACTTATAAACACTACTGGTTACATATACATCTTTTCTCTGTCCTGTGGCACTTTTCAGACTATTTGGGTCATGGCCTTCCCAGTTTTCTTCCTCCAGTTTTGTGTGTTTTGTGCTTCTGACTACCAGTTTCATATAAGGAGCAGGATGAGTGCACTCTCTTGTACACTATCTTCCCACCTGCTATGTGGTTTTCCTACTAGCCTTTTTCCTTTGAAACTTCCTCCTAAAACCCTCTTTGGAATGCAGTGGTCTTCAATCCTTACAACGTGACCTACCCACTTGAGTCTCTCCATCTGGATATATGTTGCAAGAGGTATAATCTATACATATGATAGAACTCTTAATTGTATTTGATTCTGCATGTTGCTTGTGAGTTGGTAGGTCCAGATACCTTCTGGAGGATTTTCTATTCAGCAGAATCAATTTTATTCATGGCTTGTTTAGGGAGAGTCCGTGCTTCACTACCATACATCATAATACCATGAATGAGGGTTTCCTGTAATGTCACTTGAACTCTCCAATTAATGTCACGACATTTCATTAAAGATAGCATGAATAAATAGGCCCTATTGGCAGCTTGTTTTGGTGCCAGTACAGCTGCAAATTCTTCATTCTTGTTGGTTATCTGGTTACCCAGCATATTCATTATATTCACCAAGGTTAATAATTCTCTGTGTTGCTTGTCTTCTTGTCGTCTTTCCTTTTTTTTGGATTAGAACCTTTGTTTTGACTCAATTATTTTAAGACCAACTTTCTTCTCTTCTGTGTTCAGATCTTCAAAAACTTCTTTGCTGCTAATACACACACATATAATATACATACCAATCAACATCTTAGTTTCTTTACTTGCCATGTATGTAAAGAGTGTTCAAATAGATGCAGTACTTCCTGCACAAGTGCAGCACAAACATAACTGTACACAGCAAAACAAGAAAAGGGGAACTTCATTTTATGCAATGTCACATATAAATACTTTGCTACAGATCCCGTTTTTATAAACAATTCACTACTGCGACCAGCGTTTGAAGATATAACCCTTCACACTGCCTAAGCAAGTGATTGTTTTCGTGATGAAAGGTGGGAACTTCCAATGTTGCAGTTGTGTGATGAAGTTTTTTTATGTATTTTCTGAAAACTGACTTGGATTTCAGTAGCCTTAGAAGATATTAAAATTTGAGATGCAAATATATTAATACACTAACAGAAATCTCGGACTTCCGTTTGTACAAGTGAAGCAAGAGCATTGTGATATGCATGAAACTGTTCATGGGAGAGCAGTTTGAATCAGCTTCTGCTTGCGTCAGTACTGGGTACTGAGGGTAGCATAAATAGGGAATCCAGGCAAAGGAAACATAGAAACAGCTCGAAAATCACACATGTCTTACCACATAACACAGTTTCATGGAAGAGTTTACTATGTTGAACTTTTCTCAATTTTTGCTTTTGACCTAGGTCAATTCTACCAGCTGACAAGGAGTCATTGACACTACTCCAGTTTCCTCCAGTAGATGGGTGTAGGGAGCCAGTTACTGTGATTGAAGTGGGACCTTCAGCAAATGCTTGTCCTCCTGGAATGTGTAAGTAAAATATGAACATTCTTTGACTAAGCAATGAAGAGTGGTTCTGGTAGTGACAGACTTTTTGTTGCAGATGTGGTTCATATGACTTGCAAGCAGCAGACGACAGCGAGAGACGATCTGCAGACTGTTGTACAGAAACTTCTGCATATTGAGTTTACAGATGGCACCACATACCACCCGGATAAAGATACCCAGGTTACTGAAAGTACTTCACTCAACAGGGGACTTTCTGAGGTATTTCATACCTAAGAAGAGACAGCAGTACACATTATTAGTCTGTGTTTCAGACACATGTGCTTTACACATGACATCACATTTTGTCATACTACAGTGTTGAGTACCAGGAATATTTTCTGGGGGTAAAGGCGGTCGGTGCTTAGGGCTGACAACCTTACCACCTTCATGTGCCGATTGTCTTGAAATATGGGAGCCTCAACCTCCTGGAACCCCCTGGGCCTGTCCAGGCTTGTAATGGGATTGCTTTACCTTTTTTTACAGTGTCAGTAATCCCTGCATTATAATTTTTGCCAGCATGCTTTGTATTTCATATATGAGGGTGACAAGATGCTAAACATGAACTTTTGATCACTAAATGTAATAGAGAAAGGCCACTTATAAGGAGATCAAGACATGGGTAGTATGACAGTAATGGTAACAGATTGTTGGAACTTGTAGCACAGAGAAGTAGTGTGTGAAATGGATATGACTGTGACACATAATGATTGACAAGTTCTCGTGCATGTAAAAAGAGGAAATCTGCATGTCATTGTCCACTGCTGTGGACATACAATGGTTATAATGATTTATTATCAGTGTTGTTGATTCTGATTGTGGAATATTTTAACTGGTCAAATTTGAGAATGCTTACAAACTGGCACCTGATACCTGAATATAGTAAATTTACATGCAAGATTTAACTTCCTTACAAGTGGTTTTAGTTCAGACAATGTTAATGCTCATATACTAGCATTTGACCTGAAAAAATTCAGTGTTCAGTAACGGGAATTGATATTGCTTGTGTGTTCAGGGTGGTGAAGTAGCAGGGGGAAAGCCCCATGTTCTGTGGTCACTTTACTTCAACTACCCTGCGACATCAGACCATGGCCTGACGCCAAATATCCCAGCAAACGTCTACCTGTGCTCTGGACCAGATCTTGATCTAGACTTTGAATATGCAGTGAATCAGGTAAATTGTATACTGGAGTTGTTGGCAGTCCATTCCATAATTTATCCTTCATTTATCAGCTTTTCTTATTCCATTGTTTTGTATCTAATTGTATGTGAATGAAGTTTTTAATATTTTTCGATGTGCAATGTAGAACACAAAATCAAAAATAATGGGCACACAGAATGTACATTTAGTGTTTGGTTTTGTGGCAAGCTACAGTGGTTAGGTATTTAAAAGTTAATGTAGATATTGTAACACGGTTTGAAAATGGGCAAGGTGAGAGGCTACAGTTTCTGGACTGGGGCAGTAGAATTTTAGGCTTACATTAGTTACAGGTCAGAATTGTCTTCTTCAAGTGTTTCCTGTCAGAGTTTATACACTGGGCCCAGTGCCTCTTCCACTCCTGCAGGCATCTCCGGAACTCCTGTTTTTTGATGCCGTCTGGCACTGCCTGTGATATGTGTAGTATTTCCACAGTATCCTTGTTTCTGGTTCATATCCATAAGTCCAGCTTTTATGTCCTGCCCTGACCTAAGAAAGTAAGATTGTATCCTTTTGGCCTCATCTTGCAGGTCCATGTACACAGAAAGTCAGTTTTGTTTCTCGTCATCATTCAGCAGAGAGCACACAGTTTGCAGCAATCTGCTTAGTGTTTAAATCTTCACTTAAAATGTGTTGGTATATATGTTTGATAGGCCTAGAATGTAACAATCTTTGTTAACCTCATGCTGTTTTCCTCTTTGATCAATTGATACAGTGTAAACATACTGTCATAAGTTCAGCTTGGTGATGGGTGACCTGAACGTTCAAAATTCGGATCTTAAGTTCAACCAATTTCAAAATATGAACACCATTTAGAGATACATGTTCTATGACTGTCATTGTCATAAAAAAACTTTTCTGTGCATATCATAAGTCTCATGTCTCTCAAGGTTGAAGGAAAACTGGATCTCTGTCCCTTAAATCTTCCATTTCACTGAGCTGCAGCAGTTGCAGCACACACTCAACATAAAAACACTTGAATTTCATTTGCAAAAAATTGCATTGTTCTGTATCAGTGACACCACAATGATTCACAATAAATCAGCTCTGTGCTACCTAGTGGCAAACAACAACTACATAGAAATGCATCCAGTTGGTCTGGAAGCTTGTGGCCTCAAACTTCATAGTTTACAGCATGAAAGCTCAGGAATATCTACTAGCAAAAATTGTTCATAACTAGTTGGGGACTGCAGTACAACCCTGATTGTCACATTCCCAAATTTTGTGTTTTCCTGGAATTCACAAATTTCTTGGTATGGCCCTGGCCAAATGTCTGTAAGAACAGTAGTATATTTCTCCGGATTTAACATTACCCAACCATATTTTTCACAGAATTTACCCTTCATTGTTCTAGTCCTGATGATGGCCTGTGTTTGATTTTACGTTCCATGGTATTCTCCAGAATATTTATTTGCATCTGGCAAGGCAGCATATCGGTATAATCTTCCCTGATGAAATGTTGAAATAGTTAAGACAGTTTTTATACAGGTGGCAGTAGGTTTGATGTGTACAGAAACTAAATTTCAGTTCTTTGACCATAGTTGATAGTGGTCCAGTTTACGTCCTATGAAACAAAATTAAAATGGACTGAAATGTAAGTCCCGAGCTGTAAGCAACGTAACATACAGTTGCCACCACAATTCAAGTCATATGTAGTTTCCCTAGATTTATGCATACATGGTGTTTCTCTGTTTTCCATTCATTGCAGTTATTTATACCTCATATATTTTAGCAAAATATCCCAGTACCTGTGGTTAATTTTAAGGTGTACGTGAATGAATATTCATTAATTTGCTAAGGCACCTGGTATGGTGACTGGGGAAAAGACTAGCCCCACTGCAGCGCATGCAGGTCGTAAAATGTGACCAAAATGGGTACCCAGTAGTTGGAGGTATAGCTGAGCCACCCTGCCTCAGGGACTATAAATGCAGTGGACTGGCCCTCCAGGTTGGGGATTGGGTGACAAGCCAACAGCCTATCACCATAAAAAAACTGACTTTTGGGAAACCAAAATTGTGGCCTGGGAACAGTTGGACTGAGTGGAATTAACCTAGGCAGTAGAAGAGGATTAATAAAACTAGGATAGCAACTTGAAATGTGCACATTGCACTGATCAGGAGCAGTGAAAGAAATGGACAAGTATAAAGTAGATATGTGTGCTGTGCTGGAAATTAGATGGCCAGGGAAAGTAATTGCAATAAAAAAAGAAATATACGGTTTAATATAGTGGACATAAAAGTGACAAACATGAATTTGGAACAGAATTTTATATTAGTAGACATATTGTGGATAATGTTTTAGTCTTTGAACCTGTAAATGAAACATTTTGTAACATTAGGGGTAAACTTAAATATTACAAATTGATATTGATACCAACACTTGCCCCAGCTGAAGAAAATGATGAAATTTCCAAAGAAGAATTTTATAGGTCTTTGGAAAAGGTATGTGATGCAGTTCCCAATAAGACATGAAAACAGTACTAGGGGACTTCATTGCTAAAGTTGGAAAAGAGTCCTGTTTACATCCAGCATGTGGAGGGCATAGCATACACAATGAAACAAATCATAATGGAAAATTAATGCTAAATTTTGCAATGGGAAGGGATTTAGCTTTAATGGAAACATGGTATCAGCATAAGGACATTAACAAGGTCACCTGGCGATCAACTGACAACAAAATATATAACCAGGTAGATCATACATTGGTAGACAGAAGACACTGCGCAAATGTTTGTGATGTGAGAAGTATGAGAGGTGCTGAAATAGAATCAGGCCATTTTTAGTGAGGACCAAAGTTATATTGAAATTGAGAGAAATGAGAACAGTAAGAAAATTTAATTAAAGAAATGGGATATTGGTAACCTAAACAAGACAGAAGTAAAAGAAGAACTCATCAAGTAGGTTACAGTAAATGTACAAAATACTGAAGTAGAAGTGGAAGATATAAATGACGTTTGGAACACAGACAAAAAAGGAATAAGTGAATCAGGTGGAAAAATAATTGGAAAAGAAGAAATACCACAAAGAAATAGTTGGTTTAATGAAGAATGTCAAATAATATTAGAAGATAAAAGAAAGCTTACAGCAAAATGATTAATGGAAATTCCAGACAACGTAAATTGTTTAGACAAAGAAAAAGAGAGTATTGTTTAAATCAAAGCTGGGGCAAATGGAAATTGTTTATAGTGACAGTGAAGTAAAGAAACTTTGTTAACCCTTAGGTGACTAATGTTATATATATATGGAGCACCCATTCTTGATGTTTCTAGATCACACACAACGACGCAGCACAGTCGGTAGGACTCCTCTGGACGAGTGATCAGCTCGTCGCAGAG
>Ga0268261_10004952_pt1 | contig 10053 bp, 6 predicted proteins | sample TergutNc150P1_FD_190353 | JGI IMG/M metagenome (GOLD analysis project Ga0268261, IMG submission 190353) | Nasutitermes corniger P1 segment gut microbial community from laboratory colony in Florida, USA - Nc150 P1 (SPAdes) (version 2) | ecosystem: Host-associated > Arthropoda: Insects > Digestive... | reverse complement strand
AGATAATTGCTGAGAAAGCCAATGAAATGATTGCTGAGGTAGCTGGCATTTTAGTTTTAGGATCTACTTGAGATACATAATCTTGAGCAGGTCCAGTTCCTCTGATTGCTAGGGCATAGAAGATTCTTTGTCCAGCCATCATACCTGAGTTCATAGCTCCCAAACATGAAATAATGATAAATACGATTAAGATAGTTCCTGCTACTGAACCAAACATATTTAAGAAGGCTGCGTTAACCCCAACACCTGGTGTTGATAAAGTTTGTGCATCGATAGCACCAAAGACACCTACTGTATATAAGATATAAATCGCAATAATAATGATTGATCCTAAGACAATCGCAATTGGTAAATTACGCTCTCTGTTTTTAATTTCAGATGTCATCATTAATACTTCTTCACTACCAGCATAAGCAAATACTGTAGATAAAATTGCATAGAATAATGGGTTTGATACTGCATTTTCTGCAGGAATCACAAAGTCAAAGTTTTCTACGTAAGTCCCGTTAGAAATACCTACGATAATACCAACAATACCAATAGCAATTAATGGTACAACTTTAATAAAGGTTGTTGTTACTTGGAATTTACCAGCTAAGATAGGTGATAAAGTATTCATAACGAATAAACCAATCATGTAAATACCAGCTAGCATCCAAGTTGGTCCACCTGAGAAAGCCATATCCCAACCAAATAAGTTTGCGGTGAAACGAGCTGTTACCCAAGCTAAAATTGCAACGAATGCAGGGTATAAGATTGTTCCTAAGAACCATCCTAAGTAGTAAGAGTATGTTTTACCTAATAATTCATCGGTATACTCCATTAAACCACCCATACCATCTTGTCCCAATGCTAGTTTTCCCCAAACCCACATCATAACAAACATGATACCGCCACCAATTAACCAAGCCAATACTGCTAGGTCAAGACGACCACCTACACGACCAAAAATAATCTCGTTAACAAAGAAAATTCCTGATCCGATTACAGCTCCAACAATCAAACAGATTGCTGTGATTAAGCCATAACGTGCTTCTAAGTTTTTATTCATTCAAAATTCCTCCTAAAATGTCTACATCTATTCTTTTATATAGATGGTTAATTTAAATTTACACTATAAATGTAAATGTGTCAATTATATGTACTTTAAATAAGGAATAAAACTTATTTATTTTATCCTTTCCTTTATATACAGTAATTTTCATAGGTAAAGATTACTCTTTATGTTAAACTTAAAGTATCTTATTAAGTAAGTAGGTGACTTTATGAAGGCAAGAATTATTATCAATAGTAAAAATAAAAAATCTCATTTTACTCAAAATCTTTATGATGTATGTAAAGTATTAAGTAAGAAAGACTATGAAATTGATATCAAACTAACCTCTCGAGAATACAGAGCCAGTCATTATATTGATGATGCATATGATTTATTCATTGTTTCTGGTGGAGATGGTACAATCAATGAAGTGGTTAATGCCGTTTCTTTGTTAGAAAACAAACCAGATGTTATGTATTTTCCAACAGGTACTGTGAATGATTTTGGTAATTCTTTAGGATTGGATTGTTCTTTTCAAAAACAGTTGTCTATTCTAAGAAAACATAAGGTTAAAGCCATTGATTCAGGTAAAGTCAACGATATCTATTTCAACTATATATGTGGCTTTGGACCTTTTACAAGAACATCTTATATTACGACTCATTCAGATAAAAATAAATTTGGTAAACTGGCTTATATTAAAAATGTCTTTGAAGAACTACCTGAAATATCAAAATCTTATCATTTAGAAGTTAATTGTGATGGCGAACGCTTTAAAGGAGAGTTCACATATGCATTGATTGTTAATTCATCAAGTGTTGCTGGATTTAGACAATTTTTAAAAAATGACAAACTAGATGATGGTTTGTTCAACTTAATCTTAGTTTCACAAGCCAGTGAAAACACAGTATCTAAAGTCTTTAAGTTATTATCTGGAGGCTTTGTCAACGATTTACATGATGATGAAATCATCTATCGTCAATTTAAAAAAGTTTCTATACTTACTCAAGATGAGATTGAATGGACCTTAGATGGTGAACGTGGACCTATTGGATCGGTAGAAGTTGAAGTGATACCTGGTAACATTCGTATTATTACCCCATAAAAGAAAAAGCTTATTTCGTAAGAAATAGGCTTTTTATACAACTTTAGGTACTTTTAAATTAACGATAAAGTTTTTAAAAGAAGTTGAAGTAACAATATTGTTTTCAACATAGTAGTCTTCTAATACTTTCTGTTTTTCTTTAAAGGCATCGATATAATCTGGACTGATGTTAAATACCGATAGTGTTTCTATGATGATATCAAAGGATTCTTTAATGACTGTGTAAATACCAATTTCACAGTTTTGATTGAATTCTTTGTCATGACTAAGTAGGTAAGAGAACAAGTTAGAGCGTTTGTTTGAACCATGAGACAAGTCTGAATACAACTTATAGTAAGAGTAAGAAGTCGTTGTTGGATCAACATAATTCATGATTTCTTTCATGGTTAAATACTGATTACCCAGTGTTTCTTGAGCAAACCCATAATCATACGAATATATTTTTTCATGGGTTGCTATAAAAGAATTCTTGATATACAAAGCATATTCGTATTCTTTAGAAGTTGTATCGACATCACTCTCATTGCTTTCTTGAACAATGTCCCACTTGTTGTACCAATAAGCTTGTTTGTTAGATGTTTTATAGATAAATTCTAACAAGATTTTATCTTCAATAATCGAACGTGCCAATCTAAAACAAGAGTTGAATAATTCCATTCGAGCATTCACCAACAACTCATACATTAAGTTAAATAAGTGATTGTTTATCTTTTTTAATGCTTTAACTTCTTGATTGTTCTCGTTAATGGTATTGATTTGTTTGATAATGTTAAAGTATTCAATTAAGACATCTTTGGTTAAAAGATAAATCTTTTCATTGATACCTTCTTTGTTTTCATAATCATGATAATTGATAAACAATAAATCTTTAATTTCCATAGGTCTTATCCTCAAATAACTTGGTGAAATCTAACAATAATTCATTTAAACTGGTTAAGTAATTACTTACTTTATTAATAGAGATATTTAAACGGGCAAACTTTGTTTCAACATGAAAGAGCATGCTGTATTGGTCTAAGACATCGTATATCTCTTTAAGTAATGCTTTATCTTTCACATCGACATGTAACTGTAAAGTTAACTTGTGGGCATCATCTAAAGCTTTAATAAATTTTAATTGATCTAACAATACTTCAAACTTTCTTTTTTCAATGATATCACTCACACTGACAGGTAGTTTACCATAAATATCTCGTATTTCACTTTCTACACTTTCAAAAGCATCATAAGATTCAATCCCATAAATCTTCTTATACAAGGCAATCTTGTTGTTTTCATCTAACTCGAAAGAAGATGGGATATAACCTGTATTCTTTATATTAATGGCTTCTATCTGGTGTTTTTCAACATACTTGTTTTGTCTTTTCTCAATCTCTTCTTGTAACATTTCTAAGTATAAGTCATAACCAACACTTTCAATATTACCTGCTTGTGATTTACCAAGAATATCTCCAGCTCCTCTAATCGCAAGATCACGTAGTGCAATCTTATAACCAGAACCTAGTTTTGTTAATTCTTTTATGGCTTGTAGACGTTTAATGGCATCTTCGTTTAAGACACGTCCTTTTTCATACAACATGTATGCATAAGCAACTCGATCGCTTCGACCGACACGTCCTTTGATTTGATAAAGTTGTGCCAATCCAAACTTATTGGCATCCTCTATAATAATGGTATTGGCATTAGGAATATCAATGCCTGTTTCAATAATGGTTGTTGTTACAAGAATATCATAATCGTTGGCATCAAACATTTCCATCGTTTTATCAATTTCTACTTTAGACATCTTTCCATGAATGACACCCACTCTTACATCGTAATCTTTAAACATCTCTTTGATATTTAAAGCAACGATATCAATATCAATGGTCTTGTTATACAAATAAAAGACTTGCCCATTACGAAGTAGTTCTCTTTCAATGGCTTCTTTGATTAAATACTTGTTTTTCTCAACAACATAGGTTTGAACAGGTACCCTGTTTAAAGGTGGTGTTTGTAACAAAGACATAGGTCTTAAACCAGACAATGACATTTGTAAGGTTCTTGGAATTGGTGTTGCTGATAAAGTTAACACATCAATCTCATTTTTTAACTGTTTGATTTTCTCTTTGTCTTTAACACCAAAGCGTTGTTCTTCATCGACAATCAATAAACCCAAATCACTGTATTTAATTTGATTGGATAATAACTTATGGGTTCCTACAATGATATCAATCTTATGATCTTGTAGATCTTGTAGAATCGCTTTAAATGCTTTAGCAGATGTATTTCTTGATACAACAACAACATTAATTGGATAATTCTTAAATCGTTCTAATAAAACATGATAGTGCTGTCGCGCAAGAATGGTAGTTGGACAAAGCAATGCCACTTGTTTTTTATCGATGACTGCTTTCATAGCTGCTCTTATCGCAACCTCTGTTTTACCATAACCAACATCCCCACAAATTAAACGATCCATGACATATTCTGATTCCATATCTTTTTTAACATCTTCTATGGCTTTGCTTTGATCAGGTGTCAATTCATATTCAAAATCATCTTCAAATTCTCTTAGTAGTTCACTATCATGAGAAAAAGCATAACCAATTGGTTGTTTTCTTGTTGCGTATAAGCTTAGTAGTTCATCAATCATATCTTCAATTTTCTTAGATACTTTAAGTTTTGTTTTCTTCCAATCATTGCCACCTAATGCAGAGAGTTTTGCTGGTGCACTATCACTAGAAGAATACTTTTTTATTAAAGTAAATTGATCGATTGGAATATAAAGTTTCTCATTGTTTTTATAGATAATATGCAAATAATCTTTTTCAATATTGTCTACTTTTAATTGAATTAAACCTTTGTATTGACCAATACCATGATAATTATGAACCACATAATCATCTAGTTTTAATTCATCAAAATTAACGATATCTACTGCATTAGAAAACTTATTGGCAATACGTTTCTTCTTCTTAGATACTTTAAATATTTCTTTTTCAGTATATAAAATGACTTGATATTCTTTGTTATAAAAACCTCTAACATGTTCATTTCTAGTAATATTGATTGCTTTTACAATATCTGCTTGACTTGAATAATCTAATTGATGATCATCTAAAAACTCAGTGATGATGGTGTAATCATGTTGCTTGGGTAAAGAGATATAAACAATGACATTCTCTTTAATATGCTCATTTAAACGACTTTGTAAATCTTCTAAATGGATAATTTCTTGGATAGGGAATAAATCCAACGATTTTTGATTGAGTTGACTACGATAGGTTTGTATATCAATGGCACCATCTAAATAGTCATCTTCATTTAAGAATAACTCTGGTATAACGACTGCTTTGTTTTCACTCGCTAGTTCTTCTAAATAATCATAAGATTGTTGGTTGAGTAATTCAATGGTTTCCTTGATCAAAGACAAGCTAGATGTTACTAAAATAGGATTATCTATATAATCGATAATTGAAGATTTATTTTCTAAGATGTTGTAATACCTTGATAAAAACAACTCTTTGTTTAACTCTCTAAGTGTAACCAATTCATCTTCAAATTCTTCGTTGTTAACACCTTCTAACAACTGATTAAAAATAGTATTGGTTTCTGCTTGATTGTAGATGGTTGCTGGAAAAATGGTATATGAATCTAATGAGATACGCGAACGTTGATTGGTGACATCAAAAAGCTTGATTGTTTCAATAATATCATCAAAGGTATCTATACGTACTGGCATTTCATTAGATATCCCATAGATATCGATGATACCCCCTCTAATAGCAAACTCATAAGGAAAGGTAACTTTAGATACCTTGTTGAAGCCATTGTTAATTAGATAGTCTGTTAAATCATTGATAGAAATTTCTTGATCAACTTTTAACGTTTGAATATTATTTAAATAATCTTCTTTTGAAATAATTGGTTTCACAACACCTAAAGCATGAGTAATAATAATTTTAGGTTGATCAGATACTGAAGAAGACAAGGCTTCTAAACGTGAAATAGATAGTTCTGGAGAAGCAGCTAAGGTTTCAACAATCATCGATTCATCAAAACCATATAAGAACAAGTGATCTTTATCAATATACATAGATAATTCTTCATATAACTTTGTAGCCGAAAAAAGGTTATTTTTTACAATAACCATATTTTTATTATATTTATTGAAGTTTTCATAAATTAAAATCGTTTCTTCAAAGATATCTAACTCACAGTAACCATCTTTATCATATATATCAAAAAAAGGAATTTTCTTTAATACTTCCAAACTATCACCAGCTTTATTTTTATAGTCTTTATTATATAGTATTACCTATCATTTGTAATGCATTGTGGAAAATTTTTATATGGGTATACAAGTTTAATAACATATGTGGAAAAGTAGGGAAAAACTTAAAATATCTTGTAAATAAAGGGTTATAAATGTGTAAAGATATGTTCATAGTGTGTTAATTAGAAATGTTTTCCACAATTATATGTTTAAAAGTGGAAAACTTCTAAAATTAGTGTGGATTGTTTTTCCACATTATATGTGGATAACTTATAATATTCTTGATTTATCGTACTTTATTGGTATAGAAAATGTGGAAAACTAAGTGTATAATAATATTATTGTATAAAATTTTGTGTGTTTTTTTATAACTTTGACAATCAAAATGTAATTTTATTAAGGGATTGTTAATGTAGAATAAAGATTGCTTACACTTTCTTAATATTTTTTATAGATTTATCTATTTTTTTATCAAAAATATCTATAAAAATACTTATTGTGTCATACTAGTTTTTTTAACAATTAATCTATATAATAATACTACTACTTATTTAAAAAAAAATACACTAAAAAGGAGGGTCTTTAATGCCAGATCAAACAGAATTTTATAATACGCTTTGGGATGCAACCTTAAAAGCTATTAAAGATGATTCAAATAGCGAGATTGCAAATGATTTTATCTATAATACTTATATTAAGGAATGTAAACTGGTTAAATTAGAAAACAAAGATGCCTATATTCTAGTGGAAGATAGTATGGCAAAAGATGTGTTGAATACACATAAAGAAATTATTACTGATTATTTTAATAAAGCCAGTGGATCAGAGTATGTTTTAAACTTTATTACAGACACTAAGAGTATTATTAAATCCCCTAGTCCAACGGTGAGTGAGGTCATTGAAGGATTAGACCAAACCAACTTAAATCCTAAATACTCTTTTGATAACTTTGTCGAAGGTAACAACAATCGTAATGCTTTAAAGGCTTCTAAAGCTGTTACTGCAGCGCCTGGTAAACTGTATAATCCTTTGTTTATCTATTCTAAACCAGGCATGGGTAAGACCCACTTGGTCCAAGCGATTGGTAATGAAATTAAGAAGTTGTATCCAAATATGCGTGTCTTATACAATTCTAGTCAAAACATGGTTGAAGATATTCAAAAGGTAATCAATAAAAATAAGAAATCTGATAAATATGGAAACAACGAATGGTTGGAAGATAAATATCAAAACATCGATGTTTTAATTATTGATGATATTCAGATGTTAGCAGGTAATAGTGCTTCTCAAGAGATGTTTTTCAACTTCTATAATAATTTAGAACATCGTAATAAGCAGATCATCATTACCAGTGATGTTTATCCTGATAAATTAAATGGGCTTCAAGATCGTTTAACCAGTCGTTTTAAACAAGGTAGTCCTTTTAATATCTCTGATTTAGAAATAGAAACCAGTATTGAAATATTAAAAAGTAAATTACAAGGACAAGCTGGTGAAGATGAGATACCAATTCAAGCCTTGGAATATATTGCTAAAAACTTTTCTAGTGATGTTCGTGAACTAGAAGGTACGCTTAGAGCTCTATTGTTTGCGATTATTAATCGAGACAATGATGAACCAATCGATATGGCCTTTGTTCACGATGTTTTCAAAGATATTATTGGAGATGGACCAAGTGGAAATATTACTGAAAAAGATATTATTTCAGTTGTTTGTTCTTTCTATAATATCAATCAGAAAGAAGTTATGTCTCAATCAAGAGCTAAAAATACTGCTCATTGTCGTCATGTCTGTGTCTATTTAATTAGAGAATTGTTAAATACACCATTCAAGAAGATAGGTAAGACACTTGGTAATAGAGATCATACAACTTGTATGAGTTCTTACAAGAAAATAGCAAAAGGTGTTAAAGAAAATAACGAGCTTTTGTTCTTGGATTTAAGTGAAATTAAAGATATGTTGAAAAGCTAAAAAGTTATACACATCTTTTCAACTAGATAAATAACGATAATATCAAGAAAATTTTGAGTTTTCCACATTTTATTTTTGTATTATTATTATTATTTATATATAATTATTATGATAAAACCTTTGGAGGAATAATTTATGAAATTAAAAATTAAAACAACTACCTTATTAAACGGTTTAAATAAGGTTTCAAATGTCATTGATAATAAAAATGCAATTGAAGGTTTAACAGGTATTTACTTAAAAGCAGAAAACAATAACTTAACATTAATTGGTAGTGATTCAAGCTTAACCATTAAATGTGTTATTGATCATGATATCGAAGTTTATGAAAGTGGCGCTGTTATCTTACCACAAGTCTTTACTAACTTTGTTTCAAAGATATCTGATGAATGGTTAGAGTTCTATGTTTTAGATAACCATCAAGGACAAATCATTACAAGTAAAAGTAAATTTAACTTAAATGGGATTGATCCTTATATTTATCCAACGATTGATTTTTCTTTATCAGGAGATAAGTTAACATTAAACACCAATGATTTTAAACGTATCATCAATGAAACAGCTTATGCTGTCAGTGTTGATGAATTAAGACCAATGTTGTCTGGTATTAACTTTGTTTGTCAAAATCAAACATTAACTTTAGCAGCAACCAATTCATTTAGATTGGCGCAATCTATTTTACCAATCAATGAATCGATTGAAACCAATATCATTGTCACTTCTAAATGTTTAACAACCTTTAAAAATATAGTTGGTAATTTAGAACAAGTAGATATTTATGTTTCTAATCAAAAAATCTTAATTGATTTAGGTAATGTTATTATCCAATCTTCTTTAATTTCAGGCGTTTATCCTAACATCAACAATTTAATTCCTACAGAGTTTGCTTCGACGATTACATTCAATAAAAAAGAATTGTATAACTCTTTAGATATTGCCAATCTTTTGGCTTTTAAAAATAACTATATCGTTACTTTAAAAAATGAAGAAGACAAGTTGTATTTATATACAAGATCTCAAGAATTAGGTTCTGCAGATGAAATCGTTGATTTTATTAAACAAGAGGGTGAACCAATCGATGTATCGTTCAACTCTAAATATGTGATTGATGCTTTAAAAGTATTAGACAGTGAAGACATCATCATGAACTTCAATGGAACAATGGGACCATTTGTTATAACAAGTAGTGATGAAGCAAACAAATCGATTCAATTGGTATTACCTGTAAAAACACACTTTAACTAAGAAGTTAATTAAAATAAAAATGATAAGATAAACAATTGTTTATCTTATTTTTATAAGGAGGCACTATGCAAAAATATGAGTTTTTATTGTTTGATTTAGATGATACTTTGTTTGATTTTTCTATCTCTCAATACAATGGGATGCATTATATTATGAAAAAATATGGTTTAGAATTTACTGAAGATCGATATCAACATTATTTAGATATCAATCATCAATACTGGTCTATGTTAGAACATAAACAAATTGATGCCAATTCTTTGCGTTCTAGACGTTTTGAAGATTTCTTTAGTTTATATGGTATCACTGTCGATGGAAAGGCTGTAGATGAAGATTATCGTCATTATTTAGATAATTCTTGTCATTTGTTGCCACATGCTTTAGATTTATTAAAGAATTTGTATGTGAACTATAAATTGTATGCTGTAACAAATGGGA
>Ga0268261_10004951_pt1 | contig 10053 bp, 3 predicted proteins | sample TergutNc150P1_FD_190353 | JGI IMG/M metagenome (GOLD analysis project Ga0268261, IMG submission 190353) | Nasutitermes corniger P1 segment gut microbial community from laboratory colony in Florida, USA - Nc150 P1 (SPAdes) (version 2) | ecosystem: Host-associated > Arthropoda: Insects > Digestive... | reverse complement strand
AATTTAACCCTTATCCTGCTAACGTGGAGAAAATGGTGAGCTCCTAATAATGCCAGCAAACAGCAGATGGGATTTAATTCGGGGTTTAAAGGGTTAAAATGGGGTTGAAATAAAAAAGACTGGGTGTGCAATCGATTTATCATGGACGACATTGATCAGAGGTACGCTGTAGTAAACACGGCAATATACTGTGAGTGTCCATAAAAGATAGGGAATTTCGTGAGTAGCTGAGCAACTAGTAGTTTCCCAAAGAGTGCTCTGAACCATGAAGCTTGTTAAATGTAACAATAAAAATTATAAATTCTGAAAGTCGGCAACAAATTTAAAGTGTTTTCTATCTTACTTCTGTGAATTTGTACGTTCTTTAGGGAGAAGTGCTCTCACCAAATGCCATTTTCAAGTTTTATTACTGAACAGATTTTATACCGTGTCATTCATTCCATAGTGTGTCTTACAGCAGGTCCATAGACTCGTGCAAAACGAGTTCTCCACAAAGTGTGATATAGCGCTTCGTCTTTCAATTTCCAGAATCTTCTCTTTTCCTTAAATCCATACAGTAGAGGTTTACATCTTCCTGCTACTCTTTCCCTTACTTCTATCCTTCCTTTTCTCTTTCCTTCAGTAATATGTTCTAGAAGGTAGATGCTAAGCAAGACTGTACCCTGTACCAGCTAATAATAGGTTATTCTAATAGCAGGTTTAGAAATTGCTGTCTCCGGAAATGGAGTCTTTTTTAACATTACAGTCTTCATTAACCTTTAAGAACCGTGCGTCCTATATATAGGACGGGCCTACCGCTACCCTCCAAATGTTGCATTTTATATATTTTTTTTAACAAATATAAGTACTGACTATTTTAAACATGCTGCACACTCTCCGTTTTTCTCTTCAAAATGCCGTTTATTTCATAATGCTACCTTTTCTTGGTTTCTGTATTATTCACATTTTACATACAGGGTGTGCTAAAATTTAAATGTAAAACTCCGGTGCCAAAAGGTTAATCAGTGTTGCCCGAAGTAAGGCTTTTTTTTTGTGGCGCTACGACCCAACGCGGATCATCGCCTGCTCATCTTGAAGTTTCTAGATCACACAGAATGACTCACCACAGTCGGTAGGACTCCTCTGGACGAGTGATCAGCTCGTCGCAGAGACCTCCACCTGACAACACAACACTCACAAGAGACAAATATCCACGCCCCCGGTGGAATTCGAACCCACTATCTCAACAGGCGAGCGGCCGCACACCTACGCCTGAGACCGCGCGGCCACTGCGACCGACGAAGTAGGGCTTAAGACTATGAAAAATAAACTTGAGCTACATTAAATGTAAGAAATCAGTTCTTACTTCAGAACTAATGCAGTGTCTACAATACAGATACCAACAGGAAAATGATCTTTAGGAAAATAAAACGCCTTAAGTTGTGAGAATATTCAAAGGCGCTCTGTGGACAAAACCCGAAGTCCCTCCACGTTCAAGCCAGTGTTACTCATGGAAAATCACTGAGCTTGTAAAGGTTGAATAGAACCACCAGTACAGATGTAAAACGTTCAAGTACACGAAAGTTAAACTACCGTTTGAAGATTCCAAATGAGCATTTTGTTTCCCTTATTCATTTCTTCGAAACGAATATCGTCTGGGTGCAAAGCCGAACTCTGATTACTCCTCCTTCATCAATTGGGTAGCAGCATGTTGCCATCGTACTTCCGCTACTGCCTTTCCTTACGTCTCAGCTTAATTATATCTCTTCAAGCGAATATTGGTAAGAAGGGAGTGAACTACTTGCCAAAGAGCGTGACAATAATTGAATTGTGCGCCTTCTGACTTTGGGATTCGATTAGTTAGGAGAATCGCTGCTTGATTGTTATTGTAGGATCGACTGTCGCAAGCTGCAGCTAAGAAAACATTTTGTTAGAGATCCTTATAGCAGTATTCCTGGTGTAATTGAATGCCTCATTCAGATTAGTGTCCAGGGTAAAACCTTGCAAAGAATGTTAAAGTAAGCGGGATTAGAGGGGCATTATTTTTAACAAAATAACTTGTTGAAGTCATTACAAACTTTCTGTGTTTGAAGTAATAGAAGTAGCCCATTTTGAGGAACAGCAACAGGCCGAGTTCTGTAGGTGTTTAAAGACACCAGTCCCAATTACTATCACTACCAACACCATTACTGCCACTACTACTACCACTACTACTACTACTACTACTACTACTACTACTACCACTACCACTACTACTACTACTTTTTTGGCGCAACAGCCCCCAGTGGGTCATGGTCTCCTCATTTACGAGGTTTCTAGATCACACACAACGACGCACCACAGTCGGTAGGACTCCTCTGGACGAATGATCAGCTCGTCGCAGAGACCTCTACCTGACAACACACAACACTCACAACAGACAAACATCCGTGCCCCCGGTGGGATTCGATCCCACAATCTCAGCAGGCAAGCGGCCGTAGACCTACGCCTTAGACCGCGCGGCTTCTGGGAGGTAGAGTGATTTATGATAAAAAAGTGGAATTTTAATTCCTCTTGGCTGCATGGATTCGGGAATTATTTCGCAATGAATTGCTGAAGGATCCGATAACTAAATCATATATCTTCCGAAAACAGACTCGTTTGAATGAAGTGACGCAGTTTCCATATTTAGCGATAAAGTAAGGCTATGTGTTTATTACTTGGAAAGGCTACTTGAAAAGAATAAAGAAAACTTTGTGCCGGGTGTGATCTGTTTATTCTCTGCTAGTGAAGGCTCTTTGAAGTCTGATATTCTGTCTAATGATGCAGGTATTGGCTACGCGATCTGTCTGATCGACATCTATATGGGCATGTATTACAACACCATCATCGGCTGGGCTGTCTACTACCTGTTCGCATCTTTCGATTCAGAGCTGCCGTGGATGACCTGCAACAACCCGTGGAACACACGTGACTGCACGCCCGTCCTCAACACCCGTACTAACACTTCCACCAGTCCTGCCAAAGAGTTCTTCGAGTGAGTACCCTGAACTCTATTTGAACCCTTTCTGAATATGTCATGCGTTGAGCAGACAACATTAGAGGCTATGTTTTATGCTTAACATTGTACTGCGATAAGAGGGAATTTCAAGAAGTGGAGGTATACCTCCGAGCTGGGCATTAGATACGTGTACGTGAGTGTTCGGATTCGCAATCGGGCAGTTAACTAACCATAAATAATGCGTTTGAAATATCTTAAATATTTTGCACCTCTGTCTCCAAATTACGCGTCAGCCATCTATGGTTCGCAGTGTAAATTCATACAAACCAAAAGTGGGAAACCAGGAGGGAGGGGGGGAATGCTTTCACGATATTTCTTATTGTAAATTTCGCTAGGGTCACTGGTGAAAACTACGCAAATTTTATCAAAGTTTCAATAGGTATGAATTTATTGGTGCTAACATTTCTTCTTAACCCTGTCATTCAAAATCAGCTAGAATGTTCAGATTTTCAGTTTGTTCAAGTGCAGACAGTTTAGATCTTTTTGGATTTATGAGCTGCGTACCTTTTTGTTGTAACTGGAACTAAATATTAGGTTTAATACATTTACGATTGCTTCTTTTATGTCACGTACTTACAATGGCTTCAGTCATACATTTTTTAGTTTTCAAGATAAATACAAAACAAACATTTTATTGTAAAACAATTTTATTTTATGCAGTTGCACTACATTTGTCAGTCATTGTGACCATCATCAGGCGAAGCCATTACGACAACATACAAGAAAGCAGAATTATCAACTACAGAGGCGTCTCTTTGAACAGTAATTTTACCTTGTGTTATATATTTCTGTATAGGCTTTGCCTGATAATGGTCGCCATGCCCGACACATAGATCGAAACTATATACAACAAAATTGTTGTACAATAAAATTGTTGAGTTTTGCTGTATCTTTTTGGAATCCTTATCGGAAGCACCACTGGATGTTTTCTCCAAAAATTATATTTTTTTTAATTGACATTTTATTAATTTTGTAGCGGCTACAGTTTTTTTTTAACTTTTTCAAAACCTTTGAAGAGACCTTAATATCAAATTTGATGAAGAATGGAGAAATGAGGTCAAAAAATGTGAGTAGTTTTGCTCACTTAGTTAACTAACTTCTACGTCACTGCTTTAATGTGTGGCCCACTCTTACAACAGTTACAAATTGCTGTCTGAATCTACTAAACGCATCACAGCAGAGAAGATTACAATGCCACGTTGTTCTATAGGTATTGCAGTGGAAGTTCTCAAATCTGTTCCGAGTTCTGTAATGAGAAGAGTTACAAAGAACCAAGTCTTACAAACGGCAGAACGTTTAGATAATGTGGGGGACATGCGTAGGTATTGTTGTTATAGAGACAAGTTAGTTTGGTTAAGCTGTAGGCACAATTGCAGCTTGTTGACACAGCCGTCACGTGCCATTAAACTTTGGATAGCAAGCTATTCTAACTCTCTGTGGAGTTCAGTTGTGACAACAAAATCCCGTGTCATCACATGACAGCGAAACAGATAATTTTGCCTTAAGATGAGATAAAAATGAGGCATAGAATGTCCACAGGGAACTTCTACAAACTCACTTTCTGGTAACATTAAAAGCTGATGAAAATACACCCAAATTTTATAACTGCAACTCAGCTAAAAATTTGTCGTTTGAATTTCTGTTTCAAAAACGGACTTTACGAATTTAAATAGCCTAAAAGATTTTGAGTTTTATAAAAAAAATTGAAGTAGTAGGGATTCTTTTCTGACGTCAAGTACATTTTTTTTTAAATTTCAACTAAATAATGTGTAGTTCAGTTTTTTAGCTTATGCGTCTTTTGTGCCCAAAGATACCTGACGGACCTCTGGATCAATAACATAAAAATTAAAATCTAATAGAACACAATTAAGTTTAACATAATCAAAGTAATTATTTCCGTTTTAAATGAAAATTATAGAGATTTGTTGGTTCTGTGAAAAACGATTCCAGTAGTTTCCCTTGAATTTATTTTTTAAAACACTAATCTACATGGGGTTACACAAACATAGCTTATCAGCGGCAATTGGAAGCTTTAGTATTTCAAAATAAAACAATAATGAAAATAAATTAATTTATCTTTACTACATTATTTACTCAATATTTTTTGCAGTTACAATTCGTCAATCAAGTATGCATCCACAAATTCCTGAAACTAATTCCCAGCTTCTTTGGGCTCCATGGAGAGCAATTTGGGAAAAAATGAATTAAGATTTAGGCCTATAACTGTTATGGAAAAGAAATTATTTACTTATACTTACTGAAATTTTTACTCAGTTTCTTGAAATAAAAACATAAAATAAGAAACATACGGATCTACCAACAAAGAGGACCTAGCCAAAACTGGTACCACCTCCGTGAATTAGATATCTCCTTCTGAGGCTAACAGTTTCTTAGTTACTCAGTAGAAACGCTGCAATTTTAAGCTAATTTTATTTCCGTGTTCGCTGGACACAGTCACTGAGCCACGTTCTGAGTCAAAGAATTTATTCTTCTGCATCCCATCGTGTTTAAGGTCCGCACTGTTATTATCATCTTTCTATCTACGCTTATTCTGTATGTACAGTGGGACTAATTAATCTTTATCAAAGCCATCCCGCTGTGTTTATGACTGCACTTATTCGGTGGAACCCAACATAGGTTTATTTTGAATCAAACTGTGCCTTTACATGTATGCTACACGTGTCGCCCTGTAATTAGGCCTTTAATAGGCATTTCAAAACAAAAATCTTACAAAGTGTGTAATTTCAAATAAATCAACCAACCAGATGCATCAATCTCTCAGTTTATTGCTTGTTGCTTAAATACAACCCAACATGTTTCGGGCATCCTCTTGCCCATTATCAGGAGCTTATAAACTGCAGTAGCCGCCTCTGGTTTACCTACTGTCATAAGAGATAATATTTTGTACACCTGCAGTTGAGGTAAGATAAGGTATATTGTTTTACAAATTTTTTACAGTTATCGTTGAGCTAATACAGTCATTCTGTTATCTATGGTTGTAATTATCTAAAATATATGTACCATTAAGAGTCATTACTTGTGTCTAAAACAATATACCTTATCTTTCCTCAACTGAAGGTATGATGACGCACGGACTTACAAACCCTGAAAGTGTGTAATATTACAATTATTTTGTTGTAATATTATGGCTTACTTTAAAAGATGTTTGTATTGACATGATTGGTGATAGATTAATTACAGGCCGAAACATGTAGTATACATGTAAATGCTCAATTCGACTCAAAACAAATGTGTGTTTTGTTCGATAGGATAAGTGTATTTTATATAGGACTAATTATACTTAATGAGCGTGGCGATTTGTGTTTTTGCAAAGTTTCGCTAAAGAAGTCCGCCGTATAATGCTTTAATATATTAGAATTGAAAGGTAACTGTCAAAATTTGACGTAACAAAATCAAGGATGCCTTATCTAATGAGGTGTTTAAAGAGCCGTACAGGTTACACAGAATTAAAATGGCTTCAAAACGCAAGTTAAACCTAATCTAGTTGTGCGGAATTTGTGGTTGTCACGGAATGATTATGAATATTACCATATTTCAGGATGCAACGCCGTGTCAATTGGTAGAAATATATCAAACTTTTTACCCTACTAACGAAGGCTGCAAGTTCACCAAAGCGCATTTAGTATATTTCGACCACAGCACATGGCGTTACATTATACACCTAGTCACACAGTTATGGAAATAAAGACAAACATTTAAAAACCACACAAACTATCGATTCAAAAAGTTGTCTTTCTTTTTTTTTTTTTACAGGCGAAAAATAAGTCGAGAAATTTGCAGTCTGTAATGCAGGGCACACAGCTTCCAAATTCTTCCTTTTTGCCTTTGGATTCTGAATGCTTCTAGGTATGACCAATAGCTATAACAGAGATTTACCAATAATATGTAAATTTTATTACTCTATTCTATTAATCTATTACTCTATTCCTATATTCCGCTAATAACACTGTAACTTCACGAATTCGTCCTTCTACCATAAAAAATTTATCGATTGTCGAAACTTTAAAAAGTTCAACCATCAATGGGCCTCCAGCTGCAAAAGTTTCATAGAGATTATAGAATTTTATAAGAATCTATCGAGTCGTTTTCGGGTTGAAACATGACGGTAGACGAAGATATATAATCCCCTGTGTACACACATTCCGTGATTCTACCGCACTCTAAGATCCTTGACCTTCTTTACGACAGACGTCCATTCTTCTCTATCATTTGCCTTCCGTCTCCGTACTTCCACGCTTGGCCTTCGTAAATGACCTCCACTTTATGCGCTATTCGTATGCAAATCGGGCACCGAACGTATAAAAGTGTACAAAGGTAAGGCTCCGAGCCAATGACTTTGGTGCGGTACGCCGAGGACGTAGATAAAGTACCTAATAATTGTAAACTTTCCTTTCACGGCTTATAACAAGTGTTTACCGGCTGTTTTAAAAAGAACTGTGCAAATTCTGTCTTAATGCATTTTGTTTCAGACGCAGCGTCTTGGAGCAACACAAAGCAGATGGTCTTGACAGGGTAGGACCAGTCAAGTGGTCGCTGGCGCTGTGCGTTCTCGCTGTGTTCGTGTTGGTATATTTTTCGCTATGGAAAGGTGTTCGGAGTACAGGGAAGGTTAGCCTACTTTAAATCATGTGTTTCTCTCGTACTGCTTTTCTGACTACAATGCTCTAGCATTTATCATCTAAAAAAATACCGTCCGTATCGTATATCTTCAATCATTACTTACTTACTTACTTACTTACTCCATGGAGCAGAGTCCTTCTTGAGAAGCTAACTGCTCTGCAGCTAGTCAAGAAATTCCCCGCATTTTATGGAACCCGAAGGTTCATCACCGCACTCACAAGCGCAAGCCACCTGTCCCTATCCTGAGCTAGCTCCATCCAGTCCACACACCCACATCCTACTTCCCGAAGATCAATCCTAATATTATCCTCCAATCTACGCCTGGGTCTCCCCAGTGGTATCTTCAATCATTAGTGAAGAAATAAAAATGGTGAGGATGTCCTGAGTTTAATTCAGCATAACGCCCCTGAAGAGCAAAGGAAAACACAGGTGTAACTTTAAGCACTCTAATCCTCGGTACCAGATGGGGATGAATCTAGGCTGATCTACCTGCAGAGACAGCGGCCCCCTTATTGACCGGATAGAAGAAAGGAAAGTCTTTTCCCCTCTTATCATTTCCTCAGTAACAGTAGCAGAAGAACACACACAAATATCACGTAACTTAATATTAACCATACTACCGAAAGCACAGAGATCGATTAAATGTAGATCCTTCTGTCATATGACAAACTGAAATTCGACGGTATGACGCAGTCTACCAAAGTACATAGCGTCATATCTCAGAACGTCGTCTCAAACACTCAAAGTCGTAAAAACTCGAAACTCATACGGAAATCTGTTAACTTTGCGTGGTAGTTTAGTTTGCGGTTTTGATGTCGGTAACAGCTGAAGTTTTTAAAGAGGTGAAAATTACTCTTTTGCTTTATGACATCGTGTAGTTTCAAGTACTGCTAAAAACGCACCAACTTCAAGGTCGAGTAGACAGCACTACTGCTTCAGATTCTTGAGGTACCGGGATTAAATCTGGGGAGACCATATTTTAATATTTTTATTCAGTCCCTCCAAGGAAATTTCAAAAGTGCCTCAAATCTGGCCACGACCGATTCCTTCAACGTGCTTTCAAATCCATTATTTACTATTTATTTTATCAATCTACGCTAGGTTTATGGCCTTTGAAAAACCGGCGGCCTTGTTAAATAATGCATAAATAAGAAACATACAAATAATATTACCAACATGTCGGAAAATTCTGCTCTGCTCCATCAACAAGGTAGAAATCCCCCATAACAAACACAAGTTACGGTATTCCCTAGTTCGAAATCTAGCCTTTGGTGTTGAATACGTCTCAAGTGTAAGCATGACGTTTCACTATGCTAATGTCTATATGTCAGAGAAACTTACGCAAACCACGAGCTGCTACTTCAATATTATGCGGCTGGAATACTTCAAGTTGTGACAAGTTTTCATCTTCCTCCGCTCGACACTCGAACTTAGTGTTTGCTTACGCCTGTACATACACACATACATACATAAATACAAGGGTCGGGGTTCTGTAACACATAGATTACAAGTCTTGAAGAGAAGGTAACAATGAAACCTTTAGCAAAATCTAACAAATAGGGTGATTTAGATTTTGTCTTGAACTGAAATACTTTTGCTTCTCTTTTTTAGAGACATTTTAGCACAGCCTTAAAGCAGAACCACTTTTATGCGTCTTACAACTAAAGTTTTTAAGTAAAGCTGTAAATGTATGTACTACCTACTGCACCGCTAAGCAGCCCTGCATTATGTCCACGCAGTGTATATTCGTGTTTTTCCTATAATTCTCAAAATATAAACCCGCTATTATTGTCTTATATTACACTAGCAGAATGATGTCTCTATTTGCATTATCTTTTCTCTGTAAAGTCCTAATTAAATCCACATATACAGGGCGATTCATGAATCTGTAGAAATAACCAACAAGATGCAACCTTGTAATAGAATTTATTATTCCAAAGTTTATTGAAGGCTTAACATGTTTCGAGCGGCACACCGCTCATCGTCAGGAGTTCTAAACTGTATTTGCAGCCTCTGGTTCATACACCCATGTGGTGACCGGCCGTTGTCAAGGCTGAGTGGGAAATGGATCGTCCATTGATTGGTGAAAGTTCACGGATTTACTCGTACGACGGCTTGAGAAGTAAAAGGCGACAATTATTGAAAAAATAAGAAGTAAAATAATAAATAAGTTATCTGATAAAATTAACGTTTAATTTAACCTCATAAAAACTGCTTTGAATTTACATTAATCGGTGCTTTAACCCTTTAAACCCCGAATTAAATCCCACCTGCTATTTGCTGGCATTATTAGGAGCTCACCATTTTCTCCACATTAGCAGGATAGGGGTTAAATCATTAACCCTTAGGCTACTAATGTCATATATATATATATATATATATATATATATATG
>Ga0268261_10004950_pt1 | contig 10053 bp, 16 predicted proteins | sample TergutNc150P1_FD_190353 | JGI IMG/M metagenome (GOLD analysis project Ga0268261, IMG submission 190353) | Nasutitermes corniger P1 segment gut microbial community from laboratory colony in Florida, USA - Nc150 P1 (SPAdes) (version 2) | ecosystem: Host-associated > Arthropoda: Insects >... | reverse complement strand
TTTTGCAATTTAAATATTTCATCATTATCAGTAGAATTCCCCCAAAATATAATACCATAGGACATGATAGAATGAAAATAAGAAAAGTAAATTGTCTTCAGGTTTTGGGCATTTAATGTAGGTTTTAGTATCCTGAGAATGTAGCAAGCCGATCGTAGTTTATTACCTATTCGTGCTATATGTGGTCTCCAAGATAATGTGTGGTCTAGGGTAAGGCCTAGAAAATTAATGGTTTGTCTCGACTGGATGAGACGCTGCGATATTTGTAATTACATAGCTGGTATATAAAGACAGGAGAGGAGTCACCGCTCGCAATGAAATGTTTATTAGGCATATTGCAGACAACACATGTTTCATTTGTGCCAGATTCAGTGTCCAAAAATACACTGTCCACCCGATAACACGGATGAATATGTATTCGATATATCGTTCACTGAGTAAAGTCTTGACCATAGATAAATGACAGAAGCCGTTCATGAAACTTGGGATGGTGTGGTTCCAGACTCATATCTCGTATCCTCGTTGGTGAATTATTATGGCGGGTAGTTGGAAACAAATTGTAATAATCACGGCCTTTGTCTTCATTTTTGCAGTACATCCACAAAACTCAAAATTAAATGTTCCTAGGGTGCTTCTACCACTATTCAAAGAGTTCTGTACGAATTTTACTTTGGAAGTTTCTGATTCAGGATGTTACAAATGGTGTGTGTTTATATGTAAGGTTATGTGTGGCAATAATTTGCGTGTTGTGATGTATTTAATGTATGAAACGTATTTATGAATAATTTACATTTCTTGAAACAATGAAACGATTGTTGAAGTGTCGTTACCTACAGCTGTTCCTTAAGTAAATTCTCCTCAACCAATTGGCGGTTTTGTTGAAGCTACATGTTTTGCGATATTACGGTTGTATTGGAATAAAATGGAGTGTAACTACACCAAGGATCTGGAATATGTCATGTTTTACTGCGATATTTGTTAAAAATATATAAATAAAAAACAGAAAATATGTGTTTACGGTTCGAGCAAAAACAAATTTCGGGCTATTACCATTTCTGCAAACAGTTGATTCTGTAAACAACAGAAAGTCAAGTACGCACCGGTTCCAGCGATAAGCCGTGAATACTGCAAAAACTTATAGAAATTGTGTACTTTACACACTATACTGAATCCCACACTAATGATGCCTACTTTTGGCACATTAATAACACTACATTAAACCAAAAAAAGTATTGTTTTACACTTGGAATATAATTTTGCTATAAAAGGAAATCGCGCACCAAAACACTTGTACAGTTTTTTAAATATCCTTAGGACTGTTATTAGACAACACTCTCATACCCTCAAAGTTTTTTATTCACCAGCTAATGCACAAGTGATTGTCTTAAAAACAATATTGAAATAGATATTAATATTCATTTTAATATTGTTTTTAAGACAATCACTTGTGCATTAGTTGGTGAATAAAAAACTTATAATATTATGATGCACGGTATGAATGTGAAAACCCTCATATCCTCTATATACATTTTTAATGTAAGAGTGGGGAGATCTCCAACCTTACAGTGCATAGAGTTTCTGTAAACATTTTTGTGTTGTAGTTTAATGACCTGATGATGGCCAACATTAAGGACTGAAAGTAGTCACCAAGTAATATGTGATTGTAAAGTACTGTGTTGTGTGTGATTATAAATATTAATATACACAGCACATTTCTGTTTTAAAACAATTTTTTAATGAGGCATATTTTTATGCAAGTAGGAGTGAGATAATGTGTGCATACTCTGTGAATGCTGGCTGAGATACTTTATTAGTGGCGTCAACTTTCGGCGGAGCTGCTGGTTTTCGGGTTTATTTTTTTACTTTATAGTAAACTTTGTTTTGATATTTGCCGAGATTAGTGTTCAGCATGTGAAGGTTTATTGTGTGAATTGGAATTTGTTTGAAATTATTTAATCTTATCCACATTAGACCTATAATTCAGTTAGGATGTAGGTTTTGTACAGTATTTTCACTGAGCTCTTTGTACCTATGGCAGTAAGTTAAAATGAAATCTATAGTAAAACCCAGATTGGTATCATTTGTTTTATATATTTCTTTTTCATAATGTTCTGCAATGAGATTGTGTTTTCAAGTTTGCTTTAGAATATGTGATAAGAAAGATCCAAGTGTACCAGAGGGTATTGAAATTGATTGGGAAACATCAACTTCTGATCTGTGCTGATGATGTTAATTTATTGGACAATGGTATAATGCTATAAATAAAAACACAGGAGTTTTACTAGTCACTACTAATGAACCTGGTATAGAAGTGTCTGTCAAGAGAACTGAGCATATGTTGGTATCCTGTCAACAGAATAGAGGACAAGACTGCAACGTAAAAATAGGCAATACATCCTTTGAAAATTTGCTAAGGTCCAAATATCTGGGAATGACACTAACAAATCAAATTTAAATATAGTAGGAGCAGATTAAATTCACGGAATGCCTGTTACCATTCAGTCCAGAACTCTTCGTCTTTCCATTTTCTGTCCAAAAGCATAGCAATTAAGATATGTAGAATGATAATTGTGCCTGTTTTGTATGGGTCTGGAATTTTGTCTGTCATCAAGGTAAGAATGTAGGGTGAGGGTGTTTGGCGATAGGGTTCTTAGGGAGATAGCTGGACCCGAGAGGGAGAAAGGAATAGGAGAGTGGAGAAGAGTGCATAATGTGGAGCTTCAGGGTGTGTACACCTCACCAAATGTTATTTGGTTGAGGAGCATGGTGGGGCATGTGGCACATGTGGAGGAGAGGAGAAATGCAATCATGTGCTTCAGGATAGGTATAACTCACCAAATGTAATTTGGTTGAGGAGCAGAGTGGTACATGTGGCATGTGTGGAGGAGAAGTGAAGTGTATTTATGGTTTTGGTGGGAAAATATGAAGGAAGAGGACCACTTGGAAGACCTTGCCATAGATGGGTGGATGATATGAAAATTGATCTTAAAGAAATGGGGGAGGAATTTGTAGACTGGATTAATTTGGCTTAGTATAGGGTCAGGTTGTGGGCTGTTAGTGAAAATGGTAATGAACCTTTGTGTTCCATAAAGTACAGGTAATTTCTTGACTAGCTGAGGACCCTTAGCTTCTCAAAAAGGCTCAATGGAATGACTCAGTTATCACTAGTGATAATACTGGGAGAAAGTGTTTGCTGACCAGTGGAAGAATGTTAAGCTTTTTCAATGTTTCTCTACACCAGACATTCCTTTTTGGTGTGTGTTGAATTCTTCCAGAAAATTATGCCATCTCTGTGTGACTGCTAAACGAGGCTAGTTTCAATGCAGTACTTTATTAATGGAATTGTTATACCTAAATGTGATCGCCATAAATTATTTTTTGGGGAAGCTATACTCCTGTATAATATGAGCCTTCCAGACCTTGAAGGATCCTTGAAGTCATTTTGTGAGAGGGTTTTCATCACACATTGTTGTATATACATGTGATTACCTTAAACTATTTTCATTTCATACAAGCCTCCCAGGCCTTGAAGGGGCCTTGAAGCCATTTTATGAAAGGGTTTTCATCATAAACCTCATGTAACTAACTGGAGGTCTTGGTGGAAGTTTGGAATTTCACAAGCAATTTGATACTATCTCATTACTCAGTTTGCTTACCAAGTATGATTTTGGCATGTTAAAAGAAGTTTATGAAGAAACTGCTCCATGAGGCTACATCAACATAACAGATGTTTCGGTACATGATGGGAGCAGATGGGGGTGGTGGATAGTCTTACCTAGGGCTTATTTTTGTAAGATCCATTTTAATGTGCTATCATCTATACCATCTAATTTTTAATGCTTTTACTGTCACTCTGATGCACCTTGCATATCCATCCCATCCAGTCATGTTGGCTATTAGCAAATATGTTTGTTCCTGTTTTCAGGAGTACTTCTCGTATTGACCTTATTCAGCTGATAAGTCCTGAACATGATGACCGAGGTAGAGATTGCTCAACCAGTATTATTGTCTCTGCTATTTCAAAAGAACGGACACGAAATACAGCGATTGTCTTTGCAGAAGATAAACTTTCTGGACTTATTTTGAGGTGTGATGTGATTGTTGATGTCATCAGTGCCCTTGATCTTGTAACGACCACGAGGGAGCTTTATATGGAAGAAGCACCAGAGGCTTTTGAAGTCAGAGCTTATGACGACCAAGGTAGTGTGGAAATACTAGAAGTTTTTGTTGTAATAGTTATTTATGTAGTAATGATTAACACTGAGAAATTATCATTCCATTGCAATTGTTGTGTTCTTAATTTCAAGTTCCATTTAGACTACATTTTAAAAAGCTTTCACCCATTCCCATATTGAAGATATAAGATATAAGTTTGCCTTCACTGATAATGGCCAAATGGGAAAACAATTTTCCCTTAAATTAAATGTCCTCTTTGTCTGCAGGGGAAAACAGCATTCTGCTAGGCCCTGACATTTTAAAAATTTTTTACATTTGTAAAGACAGGCTTCATATTCACTACATTTGTCTAAAAGGTTGTATAGTTATGAAAGATTATCTGGGGTGTAATTCTGGCTTTCATGAGGGACAGTTTTTCGTACTAACCCTGTTGAAATTTTTACAGTAGTCACAAGTTACTTACAAATATCTCAAAGCCACTGTTCTTATTTTCTTTTTTGTCAAAGTGGCTAAGTTAAACAGATGCACATATAAAGGCCCTTCCGAGAAGTCTCTTTTCCTTCATGAAGCCTTTTGTAAAGTCTATAACCCCCTCTGCACATTATTTCATCAAACTAACACTCTTGAAAAATATCAGTGCAGTAATTACAAAGGTAACATTACTTATGTCTGTGTTCCACTTTTACAGTTTATTGTCATTTGGTCCTTACAAATTCAGTATGATGTGATGTACCTCTAAACATTGGATAGCACACAACCCCACATTGCATTTTGGGCACTTAAATTTCATTGTTGTTTTTTGGTGTTTAGAGGAACACACATGGCACCAAATTTTCTTCCCATCAAAAGGGTAGTTTTGTTGTGTCTTGTTTCAATCCTTTTTAGTGCGCTGTTGGGTGGGGCTTGTGTCTCTAGTCTTCTGTCCTGAGTTTGAGGTACTCTTTCCATATCTTGTATTACCTCCCACACCAATGTCAGTCTGAATAGTTGGTGTCATAATTTAGAATCATTAGAGGGGAGAGCGATAAAACTGTTCAGAATGGTCAAATTCCAGAGGGTGGAAAAATAGCTTTTTTTTATTTCTGGGACTTTCTGCTAATGGAGTAAGAATTTGTCATGTGGTTAGATTTTTACATACCCCATGTATCTATTACAGTATTCTACTATGGCCAGTACTGGAACATTTCCATGCTTGTCACAGAAATTACCTTCTGCTGGTGGAGAGTGCATGTTTGTCAGTATGTTTACGTTTTGTTTGTCTGTCCGCATTATGGCTGTGAAGTTACTGCTCACCCTAGTCTTTGTCACCCCTCTTCAGTTTCATTTTTTGCCCAGAGTTCTTAGGCATCCCTTTTATATTTGGCCTATCAGTCTCACAGTTGGTTACTGTCTTAGTATGTAAATCATCAAATGACGCTGGAGATGAAAGAAGTTGTCAGTGTACAGTTTGTGTCCCACATTTTCAGTTATTGCCATAATACCAGTTACAGTTCCAAGAGTAACTGTTATTGATGGAGTCACACATTTCCTGTTTTTGTCTAAATATGAAATATGCAGTCAGATTATACACATATCCTTTACATTCACACAGATTGTAGATTTACCATTGGTGTTTTTATAGAATGTATTATTTGAAAATGACTCTACTTTTGAATAGCATAATAATTTCATCAACTGCTAAATATTCAGTTTGGCTGTACTATATACCATATGAATCGGAACTTGTTAAATGTAGTTCTTATTTTCCACAGTTGCCTTGTCAGGTTAATTTTTATTGTCACAAAAATGCATAAGTCTGCGAGGGTGGTCTGAAAGATTCTCGGCCTAACAATGAAAAAACGAATTTATACTTTTAAAATTATTTTTATTTTTCAACATAATCTCCCTCAAGACTAATACATTTATTCCAGCAATGCTCCAGCACCATTATCCTGCCCCTGTAGTGGTTCTTTGTAAGATCTGCAAAATACCCCTCTACAGCTGAAATCGCCTCTTGATTCGAAGAAAAACGCTGACCAGCGAGGAAGAGTTTGAGTTTTAGGAAGAAGTAGAAGTAGGAGGGAGCCAAATGTGGGGAATAGGGTGGATGTTCCAACAATTCATAGTGCAGATCCCTTAATTTTCCCATTGCCAAAACACTTTTGTGGGCAGGTGCATTGTCCTGATGAAAGATGATTTTTTTTCTTTTGCAAACCGGGTCTTTTCTCACAAATTTTTTCATCTAGTCTGGTTAGAAGATTGCAATAATATTCCCCGGTTATTGTTTTACTCATTTCAAGATAATCAATAAACAAAATGCCTTCAGCATCCCAAAACACTGATGCCATGACCTTTCCTGCTGATGGAACCAACCTTGTCTTCTTTGGCGCTGAACAACTGGCTTCTTTCCACTGTTTTGACTGCTGTTTGGATTCTGGTGTGTAATGGTGAATCCAAGTCTCATCCATAGTGATAAATTGACGCTCACCATCAGTTTTATTTTTGTTAAAACACTCCAAGCACTGTTCAGAGATTTTTATGTGAGTGCGTTTTTGATCTGCTGTGAGCAAGCGCGGCACCCATCATGCGCAAAGCTTTTTCATATCCAATTCTTCATGCAAAATATATCCTACATGTTCTTTTGAAATGCTTATAGTCTCAGCAATTTCACGCACTTTCATCCGCCGGTCATCCAATACCATATCGTGCAGTTGTTCAATGATTTCTGGTGTTGTTGCACTTTTTGGACGTCCTTCATGTGGATCATTGTCAAGGCTGGTACGGCTACGTTTAAACTCGGCAGCCCATTTCTTAATTGTTGAAAATAAAGGAGAAGAGTCCCCATAAACTTTTATGAACTTTGAATGAATTTCCTTTGGCATTAAACCTTCTTTTACAAAGAATTTTGTAACTGAATGATACTCAATTTTATCCATTTTAAGGGATACAGACAACATTCCTGCTTCAGACAGCTGTATAAAACAAACTACTGGATAGAATGACTTGCAATTTCTCATGGATGCTTATAACAGATGTACCAACTTAGAAAAAAAAAATTTTGCAGATATTGTTGCCATCTATGGTCGAGGCTGAGAACTTCAGACCACCCACATAAGTATATGAAAGGATGTATTTCGTTTTGTGGTGTTTCTGTGAAAGGCCATGTAAAATATTTCTTGTGTGGACCAGTAGTCTCTCAAAGTAGCCCTCAGAGTGTGCCCCATTTTTGCAATAATTGCTGTGGGTGAGGCAGTTTACATTGAGCGCACTGTCTCTCAGCCTTGTGTTATGCCGTGAGTTTCATGTGTTCTTGACACCATCCTAGTGCACTGCCAGCCAAAGTGCATTAAACCAAAAATGAGGATGGAGTTACTACAAATTGGTGTAAATTATCAAGGGGCATTGCAGCAAAGAGGCATGAAATAAACAGGCATTAATGAAGACCTGGTTGTCTATCACATGAATTGCCTAATGAGACGCTTAAAATTAGTTATCTTTACTGAATATGTTAGAGCTGTAGTTCCCAAAGTTTGGCCTGCAGATCCCATGGAATCCATGACCACTTCTCAGGGGCTACACGGATACGTTTCTGTAATGGCCACTTTGAGGTTTACTAATTTTTTAATTAAAGGAATCATGTTTTGTTAAAAATAATCACAGTACTTCTTTAACTTGCGATATGTTTATTTCGTAGAAAGCGAGCAACAGTCATTTCAATTAACGTCATATCATGCAATGCATTGTTACATATGCTACTCATGTGTATTCTTAGCTGTCTCAAATCAGTTCTGAGATATACATTTTTAATTTTGCATACCTATCATTTGGACACTCTATATTTATGTGAGCAAGGATGTGAAAATCCATGGTTATTATTTGAAGTCAAAATGGGTCTGTTAGCAAAAATGTTTGGGAAACACTGTGTTACAGCAATCAAGCAAAGGATGAATAGTTGAGGTCAAGCCATGTAGGAGAGCAGTTGTATGTTCACAGCTGAGAGAGAAGGGTGGGTACAACACCATAATGGAGCTGGAGTAGGCCTGTTCCTTCCATTAGTGGTAAAGAAAATGGTGGAAATGGAGGAGGGAGAAAGAAGAGACAAGTGTATTTTGGATTAATATAAGTAATATTACTGGTAATGGAGGAGCGAAAACTAATCCAGGCTGGACAGGAGAACAAGACACAGTCAAACAGATATTATCATGTGAAAAATAAGGAAAGAGAAAGTAAAATCTTACAGAAGCTTATGGAGAACCACGATCAAGAAATTAATATGAGAAAGGTACCTACCAATTTGGGGACAAAACTGGAAATAATTTAAATAAACAATAAAAGACACAACAAAGGAAGATCAGTAAATGGAAGAAATGCTCAAGAAGTGGGAAGACATACATAAAATAGAGAATAAAGTGAAGTGGATGGAAGAAAACAATAAGAAAAATAATACTGTAATATTTGGTTTGGAAATGGTTAGGTTTATTACTCTTATTGACAGTTAATGGGACTGAAACTGGTCACAAGGTCTAACACCCTGCAAGCTATATGATGATGATGATGATGCTGATGACTAAGTGCTTAGGAATGAGGACTGTATGAATTACCTCAAAAGAGTGGTGAAGTTCTTAAATGAGAAACTTAGAGACAGAAATATCAAATAATAATATTGATTACATAGTAAAAATGGGGAGAGGAAGAGAAAGAGACCATTGGTGAATTTCACAACTTTTGGAAAAAAAAATTGAGAATTTAGCAAAATACCAATAGCTGGTGGTTACCAATATCAGTGAAGATGAACACTTCGGCCTTGGAGAATTTTACAAAATACCACAACAACTGGCAGATATTGATGTCAGTGTGGATGAACATTCAGCCCAGAAATAGAAAAAATCAAAAAAGACTTATTACTTATCTGAAGTATGCCAAAAGGAGAGGGTATGTATCTTTTATGATAAAGGACAAGTTGATGGTGAATGGACAAATTTATAATTTGGATTAGTTTTTAAAAAGTATCCTGTTGAATGATAGGAACAGTGAAATATACAGATGCAAGATTGGCTGTCACAAGACAAGAAATGATTCAGCAAAGAAGTGGAGTAGACACCAAAGGTGAGTCCAGTCAATGAGAGAGACAGAGAAACATGGAAGAAAGGAAATACAGAAGAACCAGCACACATGGAGTTACAGGTAGATGAAGAGAAAGCAGGCAAAAGTCAAGAGGAAAAGAAGGGAAAGAAGACCGCAAGCAAAATTACTAGAAAAAGTATGCATGGTGGTCCAGAAGTAGTACTCTCACTGTTGTCAATTATACAAGTAGAACCTAGGCAGCAATATGACCTGTGCTGCTGACTCAGCAAGGCGAGTGACACACATGGAGGAAGAAGAGACAGAGTGTCTCCACATAACTTCAAGTAGGAGTGGCAAGATTATTGAAGACAGAATTTTGGATCATTATAGGTCTAAAATGTAAGATAGGTAAAACAGATTTTTATTACTTGTTTAGATGAACATAACATATTCAGAGTGGTGGGAAGTTGGGCATGAGATAGGATGTATAGAAATGAGGGATGTAAGAGCTTTATGAAAGGAAATTTATTTGCAGTGTTTGTAGACACCCAAAAGAAGACTGAAGAAAACATTATTGAAATCTGAACAGTTGTGAAAGCTGTGATGTGGTTAGTAGTGAAACAAAATGTTAGATTTCAAATACAGGGGTATATTGGTGTTATGTATAACCTGCTAAGATCTTTCAAATGTTGCAATCCAGATTTTTTCAGTGAGCTGGAAGAAGATGGGAAGAAGGTAAGTGCAGACTTATGAAAATTGAATTTGTAATAGTGGGTGATTGGAATGCCAGGATCAGTGATTTGCAAATAAACTTGTCCCCCCCCCCCCCCCCCC
>Ga0268261_10004949_pt1 | contig 10055 bp, 6 predicted proteins | sample TergutNc150P1_FD_190353 | JGI IMG/M metagenome (GOLD analysis project Ga0268261, IMG submission 190353) | Nasutitermes corniger P1 segment gut microbial community from laboratory colony in Florida, USA - Nc150 P1 (SPAdes) (version 2) | ecosystem: Host-associated > Arthropoda: Insects > Digestive... | reverse complement strand
TCGTAACTAACAATTTTGATTACCGTTAGAATTTTGAATTTGGACCGACGTGTTTCCCTGTGCTCGTCTGATGTGTGTATAACTCGTTCGTGCGTGACTATCTTGGACCCATCTCTCTCCTCCCACTTGCAAAACAAGCTGTAGCGCAAAGCAAAAGCTATGTGGTAGGAGAACACACTGCCTACCCACCTGTACCTACACTGTACAAACTAGGGGGTGCTAGGGGAACGACCACCGTTGGCCACCAATGTAATGCCCCAATGTACTGTGCCCACCGCTGCCACAATTTATGTACTGACCCAGGGTGAGGAAAACCGCCGCGGTCACTAAATCTGTAGTACCCGGGTTTCGAGCACCGTTGACAGTACTGGGGTTTGACTTACGGGCACCGTCGTTAAACTGCGTGACAGTGAGTCGGCAAAGAGCTGCCACCACGTACTTAAGTACGACAAAGAGGGATGCAGGGGAGGGTAAGTCCAATCGAAGGATCCGTATGTCCTATATCCTAGGGACATATTTACACAATACAATATACAATATATAGAATTTAGAATAGTTCCATGTAAACAGTATAATTAACAATTTAGTTCAACCCCACCGTGAAACATCGCCCACCCTGCCTGTGATGATCACAGCAGCCTCCTGCGCGCTCGAAGTCCTGCTGGCACTTGGGATGTTTCTACACGAAACGTCTGCGTGCTGTCTCATGCTGCCGGCACACCAGCGAGACTACAGAGGACAATACATCCCGGTTCCCGACGCACCCCGTTGCGGACACAGGAAACCCAACCGCCAACGCTTATGCCGAACCGATGCGACAGCGTGACATTCACCGCCTACGCACTACCATGCAAAGATTAATACACTGAGGAGCCAACCGTCAGCGCCAGTTGCTGAATCATCGTCAGACAGCGACCAAGGTCGCCGACTAAGCGGAATTCCGCTAACGTCCGGTTTTCGCACCGCGAAACAACGCAAATGATGTGCTATACAAAGACTGAATGCACGTGGAATTGTGTAAATTCTCCCATTGTTATATGTGATTCAGGGTTACTTTGTTGGATGTGTCTTGTTACGTTTAAGGGCTATATTATGGTTATACGTTGATTTATTCCCCCATGGTTGTACGTGCTTATCTTGAAGGGTTAGGAGTGTTAACCCCTGGTAATTGTGTCATATTGTTATTATCTAGATAACGAAATTTCGGGTTAATTTGTGTCTTACCCCGAAATTCCGTTTTAAAAAGGGGCAATCTGTAATATCCAAAATTACAGGTTGATACTTTGGTCAGTTAACTTTGAAAATTGTTTCACAACGCTTGCCCCAGTTACGAAGTTATAGAATGTAGGAAGACACAGTCGTCTTGCCTAACAATTTTATTGTTTCAGCGCGACCCAGTTACGTTATATGTACGCCATACTAGGAAATTCTGGTTAACTGGGGCGTGCGATTTACCGAAACCCCCCGGAAGTCGCTGCGGTCAGCAAAAGGCCGCTTATTTAAACTCTCACCGCAGCGACATGAATTATTCGAATCCTGGCTACGACGAATCCCACGTCAGTGAACGTGCAAAATTATATCACGGCGACTATTTCTGATACCGACGGAGTGCTCGTCAGAAGTAAAACATACTAGTTAAACATTACTGGCTTAACAGTACAGAATGGTTCTGTGCACTACGACGCTGCTGATAATTCAAGGTGAGTCTCTTTGACTACGTTTACCAAATTCATTCGAGCGTTGTTTATTCAAACCCCCCTTTAAAGGCAAGACGATTATTCGGTTGAACTAAATTGTTAATTATACTGTTTACATGGAACTATTCTAAATTGTACATATTGTATATTGTGTTGTGTAAATATATGTCCCTAGGATATAGTTCATACGGATCGTTCGATTGGACCTACCCTCCCCCTGCATCCCTCTATTTGTCGTACTTAGGTACGTGGTGGCAGCTCTTTGCCGACTCACTGTCACGCAGTTTAACGACGGTGCCCGTAAGTCAAACCCCAGTACTGTCAACGGTGCTCGATCCCCGGGTACTACAGATTTAGTGACCGCGGCGGTTTTCCTCACCCTGGGTCAGTACAGGACCATAGAAGGTGGTAACTAAGTTTTCGGATTTAAATTAAGAGTGGATCAACAAAATAACTTGTTCATGTGAACAGGTTAAAACCCAACTACAACCCACATGCATTGAAACAGAATTCAAACAGAAAGGTACGAAGTTACCCAATAAACCCACTTCATGTCAAGAAGGAGAAAAGGAAGATGAACACTATCTTGAAAGGTTTCCACCAAGAACTGAAGTTTAACTTCAAAACAACTTCGCCCGGCCAAATTCCAAATACTCCAGAACCCGATCCACAACCCGCAGATATTTCAATTTCCGAAAACATCCAAATTGTGAACTTCCACAAACCCCCACTTCAGGGTGAGAATTACAGCATACACGCGCAGAACCCCCTGTTACAAGATCGCGAGCTACGATTAGTTCACAAGTATTATAGTTTAACACAGAATTAATTTTTTAAAATAGCCTCAATAGAATTAAGCACTAACTTACTGTAATATTTGTATTTTTCAGGATTTATTTTGAACTTTGTAGCAGCCATATATTCCATCCGACCGATATATCACAGTGTGATATTTTTGAAATAAACCGTCGTCTTCCTGACGAATGATATGTGGCATGTTGCGATAGACCTAGATAAAACATATTAAGAGACAATTTCAACAATTAGAGATTTGCTTCTAGTTGAGAACCAAAAGAAAGAATTTACATCCATTTCTGAATTATAGCAGACTCACATTGGAACAAAAACTTTGACTTTTAGCATGTTTTACCGAAATTCGATTATCGACGTGCTCTGATAGATTTTGGTGGTACCGTATTGAAAACTTTATTAGGTACTACAAGTTTGACCTTCACTCATTGCATGAAACCCTTGATGAATTAAAATCCAGAGTTTCGGACATTGCTCACTCTTTGTCGAGTCAGATTATCTATATTAAAAATTTGGACTCTACTGTAAAAATAAATCCAGTCGGTATTGCTAATTTGTCAAATATCTTCAAGGATATTGTAATACAATCCAATTAACACTATCAATACGTACACAGAGATGTAATGTGGCTTAATCGTACCTTATTCGATCAATGTACCTCTCAAGTATTCAAACGCACACATTTTAGAACTGCACGTAACTCCTGAAACTACTCTCAACGCACTTCATCTGTACGTACATGAGAAAATATCTATTTTCACCAACCACGATACAAATTCTGGGGAAAATATCACCAGAATTTATTCAGCAACTCAGCGATGTAAAGTCACGAGTAATGGCGCCCCCACGCACCCTAAACGTCGACAGCATTTTACACGTACATCACGCTTCACTACAGCGAGAGCCGCAGTCATTTTGCCATTTGATAATGATTACGACTAAGCACAATTACGATAAACGGAATCATTTGGTTCTACCGACGTTCTTATTTATACCGCAACATCTTACCTTTTTATTCTACACACAAACCTCCAAATCCTCATACAGAACTACAAGCTATCACATCTTCCTGCACACCCTACCCAGAAACTAACGAAGCAACAAATCTCGATCCCCAAAAGAACGTAATTTTTACGACGTACTCGCTACAAGCCAACTAGAAGGTCTAACTCAATGCAGGCAAGAAGAAGCGACATCGCGAGACAATCTAGTTAACAGAGCAGCGCCCGAGCGCACAGTAATTCTGCAACACTTGCAAATTCCCGGACAAGATAACTCACAACAGGAAGTAGTAGTCTGAGATGAAACCCACAACACTCTAATATACAGTCCAGAATACAAGTTACATTGAATATTTAAACTGAAAAGAACAGTTTATTTCATTTAACCTCTTTCTTTAAATTTTATTTTAAACAATGTTTACTTAGAACGTAAGTGATTCTAAATCCCTTTGTATTAATATGTTCTTTATTGTAGTCTATGTAGTGCCAGGACATCCACTACACTTTACATTAGTTACATTTGATAAATTTCAGTCTAAATTCTTCATTCCACCAAAAATGTATCCCATGTTTTGAATTAAGGCCGGGAGGATGTAATTTATGTCAAAATCTAATAGAATTGATTTAACAGAAAGCAGACATCAAAAGTTTACACGTTTGATGTACTATCAGTTTAGCAATTGTTTATTTCCTCATACTCAGCAATACCATAGTGGATTGCTACACCTTGAGCTCATTGTGTGACGCGTAAGTTTATTACCCTTGTTGGGATGCCTGTTTAATCACTCCGCGTCTATATAACAGTACACGCACGTAAATGCCCTCAATCGTTTTACCGGCGTTACATACCTGTTACATTCAGGGGGACATTATAGGAAGCATTGTGAAAGCATAGACGAAGCTATAATTTGATAAAGTTTGTGAGTGCAATGTTCATGAGGCTCTACTGCTTAATAATAATCCAAGATAAGTCTTGCTGACATTTTAAATTACTAAATTCCTTACCCGATTCGAGTAGTCTCCAAATTAAATTCGCCTATATACATTCTAAATTCACGTGTACTGTCTTATATAAAGAAGCGTGACAAATAATTTGATAATCAGTAACAAATTTCCTGCAACTGAATTCGCGTACTTATTGCTGAATGTAACCAATTATATTGATTTTATTTCTTTACATTATTTACATATGTATATTACCTTTATTAAATACTTTTTACTTAATTGGATTGTTTTACAAATTATCATAAACTTGTCCGTGTATATTACTTTCAAGAAGTGAAAGTAGCAAGGTTGGTTCATTGATTAATGTCCAATGTTGGACTGGTGGCAGCAAATAACTATCAGATAAATCAACGACGGTGATAACAGTGTCCATTAACTTAGAATTATCAGGAGTTATATTAATACCCCGCGGTCACTACAGTAACAATAATCTAACCGGTAGGTTAAAAATGTCTCATGGCACAACCGCGAAGGTAAGACACCTGCCTTGTATAGTGGGAAGTGTTCTGCCGCCGTATTTAACGGGATGCTTATCACTGAGTGCCCTGCGCATTACCTATTAAAGAGACCTTTACTAATTCATAAGTGAATGTCTTGGAACCTGACTCCAGCCACAAACTCAATTCTCAGGCTCGTGTCGTTAAATGTTAGTGAGAATACTGTGTATTGTCGCCGGAGATACTAAGCTAACAGGTAATTTACCTAGTGGGACATACTGACCCGAAGAAAATAGATCGCTAATTTGTTGTACTAACAACAGTGAGTATTCTAATTGCCGGATTTGTAAGAATAGATCACTCTGATGAAGCATTGTGTTGTTAAGCCAAGTAATATCCTTAGCGATGTCTTGAAACTTACTGTGCGATTGCACTACACTATCCTTCAGGATGTTGGACAAGTTTACAAGGGCCTCTGTTTTTAGACTAGTCATTGAATATAAGTTCATAATATATGTCACTTGTTTAGATATTGACCGACTTCAGAATTTTTTCTTGTAACTCGCCAATGGCTTCGTGTAGCTGGTGTAAGTCAGCCAACGTTGCCGTGCGTAACATAGTCCGTAGAACAGTGCCTCCGAAATTCATTAAGCTTCGTCGGGGCTCTAGTTTAGGAAATAGCTTTTTGAATTGCTCAAGTTCTCTAGGCTTTGTACCAATGTTTCTACCTGTCGCAGTTTCGAGGTTGGGATGAACTCTTGCATATTTTGTTCAATAACGCTTAGGTTAGACATTGTAGTTGATAACACGTCCTTGTAGATACTAACATTCAGACCTATGGCTACTTGCCACGCATTGCTGGACAGAATGGTGTTTTTGTCTTTAAGGAATAGAACGCTGAAATTAGTGCGTTTAATGAACGGTTCGGCCGCTAATATGCTTGAAACATCCGGTAACATACAAAGGTTTCGCCTAAGTCATGCCATACTATACATAGCAAGTCAAAAGTGGTTCCCTATTGCCCTCTGGAACGTCTATCCTCAAGGGGCAACATCCTAGCCCTGGCTCTCGTAACCGGGGGTTCGACTCGCGTGGGCTGTAAATCCCTTCTGGAATTAGGAGTCGTGGGCGGGAAATAAGAAGAATCGTACCGTTCTGAACGAGGGGTGTCCAGAACTTGTGAAGGATCAGGGGCATCTGGGACTGAGACAGGCAGCCTGTAGGTGCCTTTTGAACGAGAAGGATAGGTCTAGCTACTAATCCAGCCTTCTCTTCGATAACATCTGAATTAAGTTCCTCCCTGCTTGATTTTCCAGCATGCCTTTGTTTACATCTAGACTTCTATAGCGTCGAGTAGTGCGCAGCTTTTAAACGGTTAACGTAAACAATGTTTCTTTGCATATTGATCCTGAATCTCATAATTTATATCGGAAAATTTTCTTTCACCTGAATTGGGCCTGCCTAGGGCCGGAAAAACTTAGCCGAAAGTCCGGGTCTTCTGGCGGGTTAGTGCAGATACACCAAATCTCCTACTTCAAATTCGCGGTGTTTTGCACGACGTTCGTGATTTTTCTTATTTCACTGGTGAGACTTTTTGTTCGCCGATTACACATATCTAAAGGCTGACCTCAAACTAGCCTTTAAACTTTAAATTTGCTGATCGATATCATGAGCTTTTGTTGCAATCTTGGCCTTTATATTATCTTTACCGGAAAGCGACATCTCCCGTGCGGTGAATAAAATGGGCTGTACCCGGTGGTGTGTTTGGTCCGGTACGCCATGAGGAAAAAGGGTAACTGAACGTCCCAATCGGTATGGGAATTGTTTACCAGGTGCGAGAGACCTGTGTGGGTATTCCGATGCCACCTCTCCGCCATCCCATTGGACTCAGGATGATAACTCGAGATGTGAATTCTCGGAATCCCTCGTACCTTACATGTCTCGCTAAAAAACGAGGACATGAAAGCGCTGCCTTTTTCGGTAACCAAGATAACCCGTGCCATGACGAATAACGATCTCTCTAGCGTACACCCGAGAACATACTTCAGCCGTCTGTTCTGTTATGGCGTAAGCTTCTGCATATTTTGAAAAATGATCGACAAAAGTGAGCAGGTACTTATTACGCCATGGTGTCGGGATATGGACCGGTGATGTCCATCGATGTAATTTGCAAAGGTCTACCGGGTAACTTGGGGGAACCTAGTGGTGCTGTAAACTGTCGATCCTCCGTTTTCTGACAGGAGTCGCTTTTTTGCCATACTCAATGGTCCTGCGCATGCTGGCCCACCAATAATTTAACGCAACCACATTGAGTTCTCTTTATCCCCGGATGCGCTATGTAATAGGGGTCGTGATTTGTTGTTATCACATCTTGAATTAATGACTTCGACATCACTAATTGATGACGGTCGTGATTTCTACGCTGGTATTCGCGGCCTTCCTGCTCCACAAAAATACTCCGCCTACTCTGGTAGGTCTCTGGATTCAGACTTTGACAGAACTTGTCTTTTGCCTGCTCGATTTGAACGACCTCTCTGTTCAGGCTTTTATCGTGTAAAACGGCACCTACGTGAGGACTCAATGCATCAACGTGAGGGATTTTCTTACCAGGCCTATGCTGAACTGTGAAGTCTGAGTTTCATACTCCACCTCCTGAGTCCTTGGTTCTGATCCGAAAATTTACGTAGATAAGTAAGGGCAGAATGATCGGTTCGTGCCAGGAACTTGCGGTCAAACAAGTTACAACCAAAAAATTTGGTTGCCCAAATCATCGCTAGCATCTCGGACCCGGGCGCCGTGTAGGCTTGTTCTGACTTGTTCTTTTGAATACTTGAGAACGAGATGGACCGCTCGACTTTGCTTTGAACTTGGAACAAGACAACCACAACAGCCACCTTCGTGGCGTCAGTCAAGATAAAACGAAGACAAATTAGGAAAAGCTAGTACAGGTGTACTAAGTTTGAGTTCCAGATTGTCGACCGCTTCCTGCTGACTCGGTCCCCATGTTACCTCCTGGTTTTCTGCGTCAGTGCGGTAAGAGGCTTCGCTGTTTCGGCGAAGTTAGGCACTAACGTACGGTAAAACGAGGCTAGGCCTCATGCTGTGACGTCTTTGGCGTTCTTGGGTTTAGGATAGCCCTTAATGGCTTCCACCTTATCGGCGGTGGGCGATACGCCTTTTTCAGACAATTCGAATCCAAAGTACTAGACTTTGGATTGTGCCATAACGCATTTCTCTGGATGTAACTGCAAGTTGGCCTTGTCGAACTTTTGTAGAACGTGTTCTAGCCGTTGAGCATGGTTCTCAGCCGTACTAGAGAAAATAACACTCATCCAAATAAGTATAATACCCCGTGCCAACCAAGTTTTTTTTAACACTATCCATCAGCCTCTAAAATTAGAGGAGCTATTTACTAGACCGAAATGCAAGCGCGTGAACTCATAATGACCGGACGGCACTGTGAACGCTGTAGTTCAAGGTGATCCTCCCTGTTAATGACCTGTAAAATTCCGGAGAAACACTCGAGGACGGAGAAATATTTGGAACCGATAAAGTAAACGCCGCTTCGTCCATTGCGGGTAATTGATAAGCATTGAACTTCGTCACGTCGTTTAGGGCACAAAAATCCACACAGAACTAAATTTAGGTTTGCCATCGATACTTTTCGTAAGGACCAAAATGGCGGGCGCAGACGGAAGAGTCTCTCTCAGCACTCCTTGTTTTAACATTTTTTCGACTTGTGTGTTCATTTCGTCCCTGAATGCATAAGGTGTTCTATACGATGGTCGTCTTATGGGTGGCAGGTCGCCTATCGGAATCTCGTATTCGACTACATCAGTGGCCTTAAAATCGTTTAACTCTTCATCGTGAAAGACGTGAGCGTATTTTACCAATACTGGCTCAATTACCTGTCTCGTGTGGTGGTAGGTGGTCTAGTTTCCACTTCAGCAACTTCTGAAAAAGCGCATTATTCTTCTCACAACTGTGGTACTCAGTGGGGACGTCAGAACTAGACTGACCTCTATTTATCTTATCCACAATAGACTGAGATTTCCTCAGCTACGCCAAGGACTGCGGCTTTGGGCACCGTCAGCGCTTCCTTGCTAAAGTTCGTAGTCATTACGTAAGCCCAGTCGCGAGGTGCTTCACTATGCGGCCTTGTATTGATGTCAGCTGTAAGCTCGACCTTGTTTGTACTCACGTGATTACTCGCGCGAGATGAACACCTTGGATTAGTACCATTGCGGGTTCCCTACAGATTGAGGGAAGGCTCTCCCTTCTGTGTCTAATTTTCCTGTAACCACCCGCCGGCATCTTGGCTCTATGACCATATTTTCTATGGTTTTTATGATCCAGGATCTGGTCCGTGAAGTGGTCGTTTCGCTATTTGAGCTCTGTCTAACGTTTTCGTCTTTCTCCCGTGCCACCTGTTAGCTGGAATGGGGCTGTGTCCCTTTATACCCCTTGGAAAGACCGTAAGGGCTGCTTCACGGGTTGGTGAAGCACTAAACAGCTTCGGCCCTTTCGAGATGGCGGCAAGCGACATCTTGCCCTTTTCGAAATCGATTATGGCAGCGGTCTTTCCCTTAAAATCCGTGCTAATTAAGCCTTCCGCCTTATTGGGAAGCGATCACATAAAACGAGTGTTTAAACTTGCGTTCTTCAAATACGAAAGAAAGTCTGTTGGTCCCTAATCTCTAGGGTTTTGCGAATGACTCCGTACGGTTTGCCGAAGTGCATCGCATATCACTTCTCGACATCACAGGCTGGAATATCGGAATATTGGAATTTGTATCTAAGGTCAGGTCTCTCCGTACATCCTCTATTTCCGCCGTGATGGTGGCTGTGCCCTGTTTCAGTAAAGTGGAAGCCGTGGGTGTATTAACAGCGTTTTACGGGCGCTGAGGTAGAGGGAGCTGCCTTCTCTCACACCTCTTACTCTTTTCCCTGATCGCGTTTTTTCTCGGCACCTCCCCGTTTAGGCTCGTGTGTTGGCTTGTCACCAGGCGTGCACGAACGGTCCGAACGTCCACTCGGGCTTTTCTTTCGGGGCGCGTTTTGGTTTTCACGTCTAAATATTGTGGGACATTCTTTGCGAAAATGTC